>ERZ1673695.569-NODE-569-length-54270-cov-57.386424_pt1 | contig 54270 bp, 60 predicted proteins | sample MGYA00580225_ERZ1673695 | MGnify/ENA primary metagenome ERZ1673695 (study PRJEB41218, sample SAMN15661739) | gut metagenome | host: Homo sapiens | place: Canada: London | collected 2015-08-20/2019-03-30 | study: EMG produced TPA metagenomics assembly of... | reverse complement strand
CCGTGAACAAGAACGACACCGCCCCCATCTTCGAGGTGGCTGACTACGGTATCGTGGGCGACCTGTTCAAGGTCGTTCCCGAGCTGATCGAGTCCATCAAGGCTGCCAAGGCCGCCAAGTAACTACGCTTTTTTCCTTCTCTCCTTACATTGCGGATTCACTCCAAGACCCGCGGGCAGGCCCCTCCTACATCACATCCAATACATCCCATCTTTCATCTCGGCGAACCATGGTTTATGGAAAGCTTGCTCATCTCTACCTGTACCAATTTTAGCGACTTTCAGCCTGCTCCGGGTCTGGAGCATCTGCAACCGGCAGTATGCTTTGAGTAGAAAAATTTTATTAGTGCTTCGAGGCGAAGCATAATCTCTATGAGTTTGATGTAGGCAATGAGTCCGGATGGATGTACAAGGTCAACGGCTGGTTCCCCAACTACGGCTGTTCCCGCTATCAGGTAGAAGACGGCGACGTGATCTGCTGGGTCTACACCTGCGATTTGGGTGCGGACGTAGGTGATAACTCTATGAACGGTTGAGATCGTCAGATGCGGCTTGCTTTAGAAAAAGAGGGAGATGGGACTTTGGCACTGATAACCAAAGCCCCATCTCCCTCTTTGCAAAGCAGTTTTGACAGCCTCAACAGAAAGCGAATGGTTATTTTTCGGTGGCATGCAAGTTTACTACTGAATGCATAGACCTTCCCTACGCGGCATTAATTAGATTTACCAGATATTGGATGGTGTTATGTGTCGGGCTTTTTTAGGCTGTAAAGAGCTGCTCCAGAGTACAGCTTGAGAACTTGTAGTGGGGCAAACGGCCAGTGACTATGCGGAATGCAGCGGCTATGACTGCCTGCGCCGGACATTACGCAGTTCTTCACACGCAGGAGGTCACTGGTTCGAGTCCAGCAGTCTCCACCAAAAAGTTCCTGATTTCGCAAGAAATCAGGGACTTTTTTGCATTTATGCCCTCAAATAATGACGCGGCATTTTGGCGTTTTTCGCATGACCCAAACCGTGACCCAAAAGCCGAGAGGTCAGGAAAGCGCCGGAGAGGGGCGGATGGCATCATCCGTCCCTCTCTGTCTGTTTTTTGTGGGCTACATGGTCTGGCTGATGACGCTGCCGATGGCCTTCAGGATCTTCTCATGGGTGTGCCGGAAGGAGTCCGGATCGAACATGGTGCCGGTCTTGGGCGACACGAATAGGTACGGACTGTGGGGATGCTTGCCGTGTTCCTCCACTGGTGCTGCCATTGTGGTGATAATAATAAACATCCAGAATCTTATCCGCCAACAAGAACAGCTTGCCATCTGCGTTTTGCAGCACACGCCACTTGATCGGCTCGGTCAGGTAGTCGCCGTTTCCGTCACTGCTCTGCTTGTAATTGCCGAAATAGACGCTGCTCTTCTGTGCGCCTTTAATCTGTGCTACCGGACTGCTTTGTGCTGCTGGATCGCTTGTGGTATCCGCCGCAAATGCTACTGTCGGCGCCATCGTCAGCACCATTGATCGGCCTGTGATTGGCCTTTGCAGCACGAGCAGATGCGAATAGGCGTTGTCATGGCGAAATCCCACCAAAATGCGAAGTAAGGCCCCCGGGAATTACCCGGGGGCCTTCACGGTTATCGTATATATTTGGAGGATGAAAAATCGGATTTTATTCATCCTATGTCGTAGGCACTGCATCTAAAGAATTCAATCGTAAGGCGGAACACCGCATAAGCCAGCAAGTCTACTTTCAGGATATCCGTTTGGGGCCGATTACATCACGGACAGCATATTGTAGCGCTTCAGCAGCTGAATATCCTCCCGGGAGATGCGCAGGTCCTGCAGAAACTCCGGTGTCTCCGGCTGGATGCTCTTGGACAGAAATACCTTGGTGGAGGTAGGCATAATGGGTCGGCAGGAGATGCCGAAGCCCAGCCCCCACTTTGTTCCGGCGTTCAGATAGGAGGCGGGCAGACAGAGGAGATAGACGTCCATCTCCGTGTCCTGGTTGTGGGTGACGATGTTGCTGAGGGCATCGTAGTGGCTCAGCGTACCCAAATAGGTGTTCTCGCAGTTCCGGTACTGCTGATAGTCCTGAAAGTTCATGTACAGCGCTATGTCATAGGCGTTGGCGCCGGTCTTGGCCCGGATATCGATGACGCTGCGGACCAGACTGTTGTTCCGGCCGTCGAAATAGTACATATACAGCCGGTCAACGCCGCGGAAGAAGGCGGGCACGCTGTCGGCCATCAGATCTTCCACGGGCAGCGGGGCACAGTACAGCAGCTTTTCCGGCGGCACACCCAGGGCGGCCGCTACCTCGTACAGCGTCACCACGTCCATGGCGATCTGTCCGCTTTCATATTTGGATACGGTGGCCCCGGTTTTGTGGAGCAGCGCCGCCATCTCCACGATCTTCATTCCGCGCTTTTTGCGGTAGTATTTGATCTTCGCGCCGATCTCTTCTGTCAATGTCATGGCACTTTCCTCAAAATCAAGTTTTAGTGATTTGACCCTCTGCTTTTCAGTATAGACGCTTTTCCCGGTCCGCGCAAGGGAAAATATAATTGTGAGGAAAGTTTTTCGCAAAATTCGTTCCTGAAAAGTAAGCGGCGGGCTTTGACGGGGCCCGCGGCGGCTGGTATTATAAAACCATAACAGGAAAGGAGCGATACACCATGACCTACAACTTCGACGAGATCATTGATCGGCGCAACACCAATTCCGAGAATGTAGAGGGCTGGCGGCCCTACATTTTCCACTGCGGGCCGGAGAGGGTGTTCCCCTACAAGGACGAGGAATTCATCCGGATGTGGGTGGCGGACATGGAGTTCGCTGTGGCGCCGGAGATCCTGCAGGCCATCACCGACCGGGTAGATCGGCGCATTTTGGGCTATACCCTGGTGTACGATAAGGGTTATTATGAGGCGCTGCGCGCCTGGTGCGAGAGTCGTTACGGCTGGTCCTTCCCCAAGGAGCAGCTGACGTTCTCTCCCGGCGTCATCCCGGCGCTGTACCAGCTGACGGAGGACCTAGTCAAGCCGCTGAACGGCAAGGTCCTGACCATGACGCCTGCCTACGGCTTTTTCCTCCACGCCTGCGAATACAACGGCGTGGAGCTGGTGACCTCGCCCCTGCGGGAGGAAAACGGCCGCTTCTCCGTGGACTGGGAGGACTTTGAGACGAAGGCCGCCGACCCGGATGTGAAGCTGCTGATGCTCTGCAATCCCCACAACCCCACCGGCCGCATCTGGACCGAGGATGAGCTGCGCCACATGGCGGCCATCATCGAAAAGCACCGGCTCTGGGTGGTGTCCGACGAGATCCACTGCGACCTGATCCGCGCCGGCTTGCACCATACCCCTATGGGCAAGGTCATGCCGGACTATGACCGGCTCATCACCTGTATGTCTGCCAGCAAGACCTTTAATCTGGCGGGCCTGATGCACTCCAATATCATCATCCGCGACGCGGAGGAGCGTGCCCGCTTCCAGGATCGGGACAAGAACATCGGCGCGGTGAACCCGCTGTCCATCGCGGCCCACAAGGCGGCCTATGAGCACGGCGGCCCCTGGCTGGAGCAGCTGAAGGCCTATGTGGACGGCAACCTGGCGCTGGTGGATCAGTTCCTGAAGGAGAACATTCCCGGCGCGAAGTTCACCATTCCTGAGTCCACCTACTTCGCCTGGGTGGACCTGCGGGAGGTGCTGCCGGAGGTGGAGGACCTGCCGGACTTCTTTGCCAACAAGGCCGGTGTGCTGCTGGAGGGCGGCGACGGCCTGTTCGTGGGCAACGCCAGGGGGCATATCCGCCTGAATTTGGCCATGCCCCGTGCCACAGTACAGACCGGTCTGGAGCGTATCGCCGAGGCCATCCGCAAGGAGAAGGCCGGCGCATAGCGCCGCGGCCGCACGAATAGGCGTTGCACATCTCCTGCCTATCTGCTACAATGGCGGCAGTGTGCTGTGCGGGAGGGAAAACGCCTATGAAAAAAACGCTGGATTCCAACGCGATCAAGCTCGTCGCCATCGCGGCCATGACCGTCGACCATGTGGCCTGGTGGCTGTTTCCCGGCTATCCCCGGGCGGTGCTGCCACTGGCGATGCATATCATCGGTCGGCTGACCTGTCCCATCATGTGCTACTTTGTGGCGGAGGGCTATCACCACACCCGGGATATCCGGAAATACACGGCGCGGATGTTCCTGTTCGCGGTCATATCCCACTTCGCCTATGTGTTCGCGTCGGCGGATTTTGCCGGCTGGCGGTCGTTTATCCCGTTTTCCTCCGGCAGTGTGCTGAACCAGACCAGCGTCATGTGGTCGCTGGCATGGGGGCTGGTGATGCTGCGGGTGGTCCATGACCGGCGGCTCCGCCCGGCGGTGCAGGTGGCGCTGATCCTGCTGATCTGCCTGGTCAGCTTCCCGGCGGACTGGAGCTGTATCGCCGCCCTGTGCATCATGGCCTTCGGTACCAATCGGGGAAAGCTGAAGACGCAGGCGCTGTGGATGATGTTCTATGTGGCGCTTTACGCGGTGGTGTACGCCCTGGCGCTGGACTGGGTCTACGGCCTGGTGCAGCTGGCGGTGGTGCTGGCCGTTCCCGTGCTGGCGCTGTATAACGGGCAGCGTGGGCCGTCGCCGCGGGTGAACACGGTGATGAAGTGGCTGTTTTACCTGTACTACCCGGCGCACCTGGCCTTGATCGGTTGGCTGCAAATGCAATAAGACGCAGATACCCGGCACGCCTTCGGCGCGCCGGGTATCTTTTGTTGACGTGGTCGGTTTACAGCAAGGGGCGCCAGGGCGTCTCTCTGACCAGTCGTATCATCTCCCGGGCGAAGATGCCCAGAGCGCTGTCCCGACGGTACAGCACCCGCAGCTCCCAGCTGAGCTCGGGGACGTCTATGGCGTAGAAAATAAGCTTTCGCAGAGTATCCGACGGTATCCGGCCAATGAAATAGCTGGGGACGAAAGAGGCGCAGTTTTCCAGAGAGGACACCAGCGTGTGGTTGATGACCGGATCGCCGCAGTGGATCAGCGTGTCGGGAATAATGCTGTAATGCTGGAAAAACCGGTGGGAGGAGGCGTAGATCATCTGATTTTTGTTGTACATACAGTACTGAAACGGCGGCAGGTCCTCCACCGCCAGCGGCTGTACCAGCAGGGGCGGGTCCGTATCCATAAGATTGGCGGGACGCCGGGCGGCCAGGTAGATCTTTTCCGTGGATAAGGGGATATAGCTGACGTTGGTGTCGGCAATATGGATATGGGCGAAGGCCATGTCCAGCTGACGGCCGGCGATCAGGGTCTGTATCTCCGCGCCCGTGGCCTCGACGACGCTCAGGGACACATTGGGAAATGTGCGGCAGAAGGAGGGCAGTATCGCGGGGAACAGGCTCTGGGCCAGATTGGCCGGCGCGCCCACAGACAGCTTGCCCCGACGGCCCTCCGCCGCCTCCCGCAGGTCCAGCAGCAGCGCATGCTCCTGCACCGCGGAACGGGTCAGGTACTCGTAGTACAGCTCGCCGGCGGCTTCGGCATCGGGCTCTCCATCGCCCGGAGCATTGCCGAGGGCCATCGCGGTGCCATCTCCGCCCGCACGGAGGGCGATACCATCACCTTTACCGCCCTGCTGAAATAAACGGGACGGGGCCGTCAGGCCCCGTCCCGTACTTTTCTGCGTTAATTCTGATAGTGTACCCGCCACGCCGTGTCCAGCGGCTGGCAGGCGAGCGCCGTGCCGTCCAGGTCGGCGCGGTGCATATCCACGGCGCACAGCTGGGCGGCGTCGTAGGTGGTGTAGTAATACACCCCGGTGTCGGCGTTGCAGCAGCTGGTATACAGCGTCAGCTCGCACGCGCCGTCCTCCAGCACGCAGCAGCCCCGCTGCTGTGCCGCCGCGCCCAGAATGTGCAGGAGCTGGCTGACGCTCTCGGCCTCGCCGTCGCCGGAACGGCTGTTCAGCCGGGTAAAGGCCGTCCGTACAAAGCGGGAGGGGGAGGACAGGTCGCCGGGCAGACCCATGGCGCCCATGCCCCGACTGTATGTCTCCAGCGGCAGGGCGGGGGAGAAGCGGTTTTCCGGCGGCTGCGGGGACAGCTGGGCGTAGTCGTTCAGCCGGAACAGCTGCATGGGGAAGGGCGGCTCGTTGGTCAGCACGCCCGCCGGGTCCTCATAGACCCGCAGGCCCTCCGCCGTCTGCTCCACCGCGAAGCACTGCTCCCGGTCCGCCAGCAGCCAGTGCAGCCGGGCCGGGGGCAGCCCCGGCAGAAAGGCGTCGTCGGTGATGCGGCTCTCCGCCAGCAGGTCCCGGGCCTCCGCCGCCGTGGCGCAGCGGCCCAGCAGCCAGGGGATCAGCTCGAACTGGGCCACGTTGGCCTTTCCCGGCGCGCAGGGGCCGTATACAGCGCTGCGGACGAAGTTCAGCCCCGCCATGCACAGGCCCTTCTCGTTCACCGCGTCATAGTACAGGGGGTAGCCGTCCTGTACGGAGGCCATGCCGATCATGGCGTAGTGCCGCGTCAGGTCCGGCAGATGCCGCATGGGCAGGGGAAAGAGCCGGGGTGTGATGACCACCTGCTCGCCGAAGCCGCGCTCATAGTCCAGATTGCGCCCGAAATAGAAGCATTTTGTCTTGTATGTGGCCGCAGTGCACATGGGCCGGGACCTCCTTTTATTCGTTATCCGCCGGCTCGGCGGGGTACTGCCGCTTCAGGAAGGAGAGAAAATACCGGACGGCGCTGTTGGCCGGCGGCGGTGTCTTCACCGCCGCGCCCAGCCGGCGTGACAGCGGCTCCGCCAGCGGGAGCACCCGCACCTGGCCCTCATAGCCCGCCAGAGAGAAGGCGGACAGCACCGACACGCCCAGCCCCGCCGCCACCATAGACAGTATGGCCGCGTCGTCCGACGCTGTGACCTCCAGCCGTGGTGCCTCCGGCGGCAGCAGCCGCGCCACATACTGCTCCGGGCAGGAGAGAAATGTCTCCTGCAGCAGGCGCTCCAGGGGAATGACGTCCTCCGCCCAGGGGAAGTCCGGCGGCACCACCGCCACCAGCGGCGCGTCCGTCAGCGGCGTCCAGTAAAAGCCCTTGCCGCAGGTCTCCTCCACCAGGGCCAGCTGCACCCGTTCCTCCTCCAGCGCCGCGGCCAGCTCATAGCCGCCCACCAGCACGTCGATCTTGATCTCCGGGTGCAGTTTGCGGAACTTCTGCAGCAGCGCCGGCAGCCGTGCCCGGGCAATGCTGGCAAAGCAGCCGATCCGCAGCACGCGGTTGTGGGCCTCGCCCTGGGCCGCCGCCTCCCGCCGCAGGGTCTCACTGGCGCGCAGATAGTCCTGTATATAGGGCAGCAGGTGCTCACCCTCCTCCGAGAGCCGGACGCCGTGGCTGCTGCGGGTGAGCAGGGTACAGCCCAGCTCGGCCTCCAGCTTGTTCACCATGTGCGTCATGGCGGACTGGGTGTAGCCCAGCTGCGCCGTCGCCTTTCCAAAGCTGCCGCACTGCACTGCCGTCAGCAGCGCCCGCAGCCGTTTGTCATCCATAGGGGCCTCGCTTTCTGTACAAATTGGACAAAATTGCAACGATTATTTTTAACTATATCACAAGAGCTGTCGCCGTTCAATGCCATAAACGTAAACTTTCCACCAACGATTTGGAAAATGCGGTAAACGTTTTTATACGCCATCAAAATTTTTCATGTGCCGTTCGATAAGCGTCATTTCCGTAATGATGAAAAGCATGATACGCTATATGCACAGGATGCAACGCGCTTTAAAGCGCGAGACCGCACCGGCGCGCCGCAGTCGGCGGCGTGGGAACAAGAGAAGAGAAATGGAGAAATCAGAATGATCGGACAGAGGAAAAACACCGCGGCAGATATCGTTGTCGTGGGCTTTGCGCTGTTTTCCATGTTTTTCGGCGCGGGCAACGTGATCTTCCCGCCCTTTTTGGGCATGGAGGCCGGCAGCCAGTGGCTGACGGGCTTTTCCGCCTATTTCATCGCGGATATCGGTCTGGCGATGATGGGTATGTTCGCCCTGCTCCGCGTGGGCAGCAGCGAGAAGGTACTGGAACGGGCGGGCAAAGTCCCCGCCGAGATCCTCATGTGCGCCATCATTCTGTGTATCGGCCCCATGGTGGCCATCCCCCGCACCAGCGCCAGCACCTATGAGATGGCCATCGCGCCCAACCTGTCCGGCGTATCGCCGGTGGTGTTCTCCGTGGTGTTCTTCGCGGTGATCCTGGCTCTGTGCATCAAGGAGTCCGCCGTGGTGGACATCGTGGGCAAGGTGCTCACGCCGCTGCTGCTGGTGGGCCTGTTCGCCATTATTATCAAGGGTGTAATCACGCCGCTGGGCGACATCGCGCCCCTGGCGCAGATCGACAACGTGGCCGTCACCGGCATCAAGGCCGGCTACCAGACCATGGACGCGCTGGCGGCCCTGCCCTTCGGCATCATCGTGCTGCAAAGCGTCACCGCCAAGGGCTATCAGCGGGGCCAGAGCCAGCTTCGCGTGGTGGGCGGCGCCGCGCTGCTGGCGGGCGTGCTGCTGCTGGCGGTGTATATGGGTCTGGCCTATCTGGGCGCCACCGTGTCCGCACAGTACACGTCCTCCATCGGCCGCGCGGCCCTCATCATGGCCATCGTAGAGGCGTTGATGGGCAAGACCGGCATGGTGATCTTCGGCGTGGTGGTGGGCCTGGCCTGCGTCACCACGGCCATCGCCCTGACCAGCTCCGCCGCGGCGTATTTCACGGAGCTGTGTCGCGGGAAGATCAGCTACAAGGTGTTCGTGACGGTCATCTGCGTGTTCAGCGCCGTGGTGTCCAACCTGGGCCTGGACCGTATCGTGGCCGTGGCCGCGCCGGTGCTGGATATAGTATATCCCCCCGCGCTGGTGCTTATTTGCATCTCCCTCATCATACCCAAGGTCCACGATTTCGTCAGCCGGGGCGCCGCGCTGGGCGCACTGCTGACCAGCGTGCTGTGCACCCTGCACACCTGCGGTGTGAAGCTGCCGCTGGTGGAGGCCCTGCCGCTGTATGATCTGGGCCTGAGCTGGCTGCTGCCCGCCGCCGTGTTTGGCCTTGCCGCCCAGCTGCTGACGCTGCTGCCCGGCGTCCGCTGTGCGGAGAAGCCCGCCCGCCGCGCCAGCGAAAAGCATTAAACCGCTTCCCCTGGGCGGGGCCGTTCTTACCCCACGGTCCCGCCCTTCTCTCCTATATTTATTATATACCGGCGGCTGTCTGAAACAGTCCGCCGGCGGGATCGGCTTGACAAGAGCAGGCGTTTGCCGTACAATAAACACGCTGCTGACGTCGAAAGTACGCTTGAGACGGAAGATGCGCCATAGGTTCTGCGCCCGCGAAGCGGGCGCTGTGGTCGTGTCGCGGTGGCGGCGCGGCTTTTTTATTTGGCCGTGGATCTTACGACGGGAGGTTTTGCTATGGAAACACGGGTGGCGGTCATTGCGGTCATCGTAGAAAATGAGGACGCGGTGACGGAGCTGAACGCGCTGCTGCATCAGTACGGCGCATATATCATCGGGCGGATGGGCGTGCCCTACCGCGCCCGGGGCGTGAACATCATCTCCGTGGTGCTGGATGCGCCGCAGGACGCGATCTCCGCCCTCAGCGGGAAGATCGGGCGGCTGGAGGGTGTCAGTGCCAAGACGCTGTACTCCAACGTGATCACACCGATAGAAGACAGATAGGCATGCTGCACGACAGCTTTGTATAAGAGACCGTATCACGGAAAGGAGAAAACAACATGAAAAAAATGATATCCCTGCTGCTGGCGCTGGCGCTGGCACTGACGCTGTGCGCCTGCGTAACGCCGAAAACGCCTATGCCCATTGAGGATGGCGACAAATCCGCCGCCCAGCCGGTCACTGTGCGGTTGGGCGGGCTGAAGGGCCCTACCTCCATGGGCATGGTAAAGCTGTTTGACGATGCGGACAACGGCCTGGGCCAGAACGCGTATACGTACACCATCGCGGCCAGCGCCAATGAGCTGACGCCCCAGCTGGTGCAGGGCGAGCTGGACGTGCTGGCGGTGCCGGCCAACGTGGCGGCCATCCTGTACAACCAGACGGAGGGCGGCGTGGTGCTGCTGGCCGCCGGCACACTGGGTGTGCTGTATATCGTGGAAAAGGGCAGCGAGACGGTGACGGACATTGCCTCGCTGAACGGAAAGACCATCTACGCCACCGGCAAGGGCGCTACCCCGGAGTACGCGTTGACCTATCTGCTCTCGCAGCACGGGCTGACTCTGGGTGAGGACGTACAGGTGGAGTGGAAGAGCGAGCCCACGGAGATCGTGGCCCAGATGGCGGAGCAGGACAACGCCGTAGCCATGCTGCCCCAGCCCTTTGTCACCGTGGCGCAGAGCCAGGTGGAGGGCCTGCGTGTGGCGCTGGATCTGAGCGCCGAATGGGATGCGCTGGACAACGGCAGCCGCCTGATCACTTCGGTGCTGGTGGCCCGCAAGGCATTTGCCGATGAACACCCGGCGGCACTGGCAGCCTTCCTGGAGGACTACGCCGCCAGCACGGACTACGCCAATGAGCACCCGGCCGAGGCCGCTGTGCTGGTGGAGAAATATGGCATCGTCAAGGCCGCCGTGGCGGAGAAGGCGTTGCCCCAGTGTAACTTGGTATGTATTACCGGCGTGGATATGAAGGTCGCCGTGGGCGGCTATCTGCAAACACTGTATGACCTGAAGACGGAGGCCGTGGGCGGCGCCATGCCCGGTGACGGCTTCTACTGGATGGGCGCATGAGCACACCTGCGGACAAAAAAATAAAGACCTGGCAGCGTGCCGGCGCGGTGGTGCTGGCCCTGTCGGTCTGGCAGGCGGCCTCCTGGGCCGTGGGCTCGGCACTGCTGCTGCCGGGACCGGTAACGGTGCTGGGGCGGCTTTGCGCCCTGGCGGTGACAGCGGCCTTCCGGCGGGCGGTGGCGTTCAGCTTTTGCCGTATCGCCGGCGGCTTTGCCCTGGCACTGGTGCTGGCCTTTGTGCTGGCGCTGGCGGCGGGACGCTGGCCGGTGGTGGAGGTGCTGCTGCGGCCCTATGTGCTGGCCATCAAGGCGGTGCCGGTGGCGTCGTTCATCATCCTGGCACTGATCTGGATGCGGACATCGGCGCTGCCGCTGTTCATCTCATTCCTGATGGTCTTCCCCATTCTGTACACCAATGTGCTGGCGGGCCTCCGCAGTGCGGATAGCCAGCTTTTGGAAATGGCCCGGGCCTTCCGGGTGCCCTGGCGGCGGCAGCTGCACAGCATCCTGCTGCCGGCGGTGGAGCCGTTCCTGCTGGCGGGCTGCGCCGCGGCCCTGGGCATGAGCTGGAAGGCCGGTGTAGCGGCCGAGGTCATCGGTGTGGTGGCCGGCTCCCTGGGCGAGAGACTGTACGACGCGAAGATCTACCTCCAGACCGCCGACCTGCTGGCCTGGACCGTGGTGATCGTGGCGCTGAGCGCCCTGTTTGAGAGACTGGTGCTGGCCCTGCTGCGGCGGGGCTTCTGTCGGCTGGAAAGGGGGTGCGGCGCATGAACGCGGCACATCTGTACAAGCGCTTCGGCGATAAGGTCGTGCTGGAGGACGTGAGCCTGACCGTCCCGGACGGGGCGGTGGTGTGTCTGATGGCCCCCTCCGGCCGCGGAAAGACCACGCTCCTGCGCTGTATCGCCGGGTTGGAGATGCCGGACAGCGGCACCGTCACCGGCGTGCCGGAGCGATTGGGTTTCGTGTTTCAGGAGGACCGTCTGTGCCCGCAGCTGGACGCCGTGGAGAACGTGCGTCTGGTCACGGGCCGGGCCATGTCCCGGCCGGATATCGAGGCGCACCTGCGGGAGCTGGAACTGGCGGACTGCCTGCACCAGCGGGCGGCGGAACTGTCCGGCGGACAGCGGCGGCGGGTGTCCATTGCCCGGGCGGTGTGTTATGTGCCGGAGCTGCTGCTGCTGGATGAGCCCTTTAAGGGCCTGGACGGCGCGGCCCGGGACCGGACGGCGCAGTATCTTCTGCGGCACCGGAACGGCGCGGCGGTGCTGTGCGTTACCCATGACCGGGCGGACGCCGCGGCCCTGGGCGCAGAGATCGTGGAAATATGAAAAGAGACGGCGGATGCCGTCTCTTTTTGCTTTATCTGATCTGCCCGTTGCCGCGGATGACATATTTGTACGTAGTCAGTTCGTCCAGACCCATAGGGCCCCGGGCGTGGAGCTTCTGGGTGGAGATGCCCATCTCGCAGCCCAGACCGAACTCGCCGCCGTCGGTAAAGCGGGTGGAGGCATTGACATACACGGCGGCGCTGTCCACCCCGTTGACAAAGGCCTCGGCGTGGGCGGGGTCTTCGGTGACGATGGCCTCGCTGTGGCCGGTGGAGTGGGCGGCGATGTGGGCGACGGCCTCGTCCACGCTGTCCACGAGCTTCACGGCCAGGATATAGTTCAAAAATTCGGTGTCGAAGTCCCGTTCGTCGGCGGGCGTTCCGGGGATGATCGCCGCGGCGCGCTCGTCCAGCCGCAGCTCCACGGGGACCTTGCCTGCGGCAGCTCGGTCATCCACCAAGCGCTTTTTCAGCCGGGGCAGGAATTCCGCCGCCACCGCGCTGTGTACCAGCAGCACCTCTTCGGCGTTGCACACGGAGGGACGGCTGGCCTTGGCGTTTTCCACAATGTTCAGGGCCTTGCTCAGATCGGCGCTCTCGTCCACATACACATGGCAGATACCGGTACCCGTCTCAATGCAGGGCACGGTGGCGCCGGCTACGCAGGCCCGGATCAGTCCCGCGCCGCCCCGGGGGATCAGCAGGTCCACCAGACCCTTGGCGGTCATGATGTCCGCGGCAGACTGGTGGGTGGTGTCGTCCACGATGTTCAGGATGTCCGGGTCGCCGCCCTCGGCGGCGATGCCGGCCTTCAGTGCCTGCACGATGGCGCGGGCGGTACGGTAGGCCTCCTTGCCGCTGCGGAGTACGCAGACATTGCCGGATTTCAGCGCCAGGGCCGCCGCGTCTGAGGTAACGTTGGGGCGGCTCTCGTAGATAATGGACACCAGCCCCAGAGGGACCTGTACCTTCTGGATGACCAGACCGTTGGGGCGGCGCACCTCGGACAGCACACGGCCGGTGTGGTCCGGCAGGGCGGCAATGGCCCGCACGCCGTCGGCCATGCCCGCCAGTCGGTCATGGTCCAGCCGCAGCCGGTCCAGCATCACATCGGAGATATGCCCCCGGGCATCGCTCATGTCGGCTTCATTTTCCGCCAGAATAGCGCCCTCATGGGACAGAAGACTGTCGGCCATGGACAGCAGCAGGGCGTTTTTGCCTGCCTCGTCCAGGACGGCCAGTCCGCCCCGGGCGGCGCGGGTCTTTTTCAGAATATCGATAGTGGTCATGGTTCACTTCTCCTTTGCCAGAAATCGGGTGCCCACAGGCTTTCCGCCCACGATGTCGTACAGCAGGGCGGGCTTGCTGCCATTGGCGATGACCATCTGGCAGCCGACCTCGGTGACGATCTGCGCAGCCTTCAGCTTGGTGGCCATGCCGCCTGTGCCCAGGCCGCTGCCGCTGCCGCCGCCCAGAGCGAGAATGTGCGCGTCGATGGACGGCACCACGGGGATAAGCTTCGCGGTGGGATCCCTGTGGGGATCGCCGTCATACAGGCCGTCGATATCACTGAGCAATATCAGCAGGTCGGCGTGTACCGCCGCCGCCACGATGGCGGAAAGCGTGTCGTTCTCGCCGATGGTGTTCTCCACGCCCACCTCGTCGGTGGCCACGGTGTCGTTTTCGTTGATGACAGGCAGCGCCCCCAGCTCCAACAGGCGAAAAATGGTGTTCCGCATATTACGGCTGCGCTGCTCGTTCTTTACATCCTCGCCGGTGAGCAGCACCTGTGCCACTGTGTGATTGTACTCGTTGAACAGCTTGTCATAGGTGTACATCAGCTCGCACTGGCCCACGGCGGCGGCCGCCTGCTTCGTGGGCATATCCTTAGGTCGTCCCGGCAGGTTCAGCTTGCCCACGCCCATGCCGATGGCGCCGGAGGAGACGAGAATGATCTCGTGCCCGGCGTTTTTCAGGTCGCTCAGGACCTTGCACAGGCCCTCCATCCGCTGGATATTCAGCCGTCCGGTGGCGTGGGCCAGAGTAGAGGTGCCGACTTTTACCGTGATACGCATAGAAATGCCCCCTTCGGGAAAAGAATTTGGAGCCATTATACTACGAAACCCCGGGGATGAAAAGAAAAATTTTCCCTTGACAGGAGGGAGAACATCGTGATATGCTAACTGTACTAATACGCACAGTACACTTGATACGGAAAGGAGCGTGTGCGATATGATCGTGCTGGATTACCGGGACAGCCGTCCCCTGTACCAGCAGGTGAAGGACAGCCTGCGGCGCATGATGCTGACGGGGCTGCTGGAGCCGGACGAAAAGCTGCCCTCCGTGCGCTCTCTGGCTACGCAGCTGGCCATCAACCCCAACACCATCCAGCGGGCTTACGCGGAACTGGAGGCGGAGGGGTACATCTACTCTGTGGCGGGCAGAGGGAGCTTTGTCTCCGCCGGGGACGGCGAGCATCTGCGGCGCATCGCTGAACTGACGGGGCGGCTGGTCCCACTACTGGAGGAGCTGAAGAGCCTGGGCTATACCCGGGAACAGCTGCTGGTACTTTGGGAAGGAGGAGAGGGTAAATGATCGAGGTAAAAAACGTCGTCAAGACCTTTGACGGCTTCCGGGCGCTGGACGACCTGACCATGACGGTGCCCCACGGCGCGGTGTACGGCCTGGTAGGGCCCAACGGCGCGGGGAAATCCACCATCATCCGCCATTTGGCGGGCATCTACCGGCAGGACAGCGGCGACGTGCTGGTGGACGGTCAGCCGGTATATGAGAACACCGCCGTGAAGAGTCGTATGGCCGTTATCGGCGACGACTGGTACTACTTCCCGCAGTCGGGCATCCGGGAGATGGCGAAATTCCTCGCCGGTATCTACCCCGATTTCAGCTGGGAGCGGTACGAGAAGCTGAAGCAGGTCTTCCCGCTGGATGAGAAAATGATGCTGCGGCGGATGAGCAAGGGTATGCAGAAGCAGGCGGCCTTCTGGCTGATGGTGTGCTGTATGCCGGAGTACCTCATTCTGGACGAGCCGGTGGATGGCCTTGACCCGGTGATGCGGCGGCAGGTGTGGTCGCTGCTTCTGGGCGACGTGGCGGAGCGCGGCACGACGGTGCTGGTCTCCAGCCACAACCTGCGGGAGCTGGAGGACGTGTGCGACCATGTGGGCATCCTGAACCATGGTAAGGTGCTGCTGGAGCGCAGTCTCAGCGATCTGCAGGACAACACGGTAAAGCTGCAGGTGGCCTATCAGGGCGTTACCGAGCCGCCGCTGCCGGCGGAGCTGAACATCCTGCACCGCAGCCACGTGGGACGGGTGTACACCTATATCGTCCGGGGCAGCAGTCAGGAGATCATGCGCCGGATGCAGATCACCGAGCCGGTGCTGCTGGAATCCATCCCGCTGACGCTGGAGGAGATATTCATTTACGAGCTGGGAGGTGTGGATTATGCCGCGAAAGACATCCTTCTGTAACGCCGCGCTGCTGCGCAGCGATATAAAGCGCTACTGGCCGCTGCTGTTTTTGTATGTGGCCGTGTGGGTGGTGATCCTTCCCATGCAGATACTGTCGGCGAGCCGGGAGTGCGACGGCGTGGCGGAGGGCATCATGACCGTGCTGCAGCTGCGGCAGCACAACGTCATCATCCAGTCCATACCCGCCTCCGTGGTCATGTCCCTGCTGTTCGGCTGCTTTGCGGCCATGGCGGTGTGGTCGTACCTGATGTCCGGCCGCACCGTGGGACTGATGCACGCCCTGCCGGTGACACGGACACAGGCATTTTTCTCCCACGTCCTCTCTGCGCTGGGAGCGCTGACGGCGGGGAACGTGCTGATCTTCCTGCTGACCGCTCTGTGCAGCGCCGGCTTCTCCTACGTGGACTGGGCGGCGCTGGGCACGTGGCTGCTGCTGACGGAGCTGATGGCGCTGTTCTTCTTCGCGCTCGGCTCCCTGTGCGCCATGGTCACGGGATGGCTGCTGGCGGTGCCGGTGCTCTACGGCGCGATGAACGTCATCGCCCTCCTCCTGTACGCGGTGATAAGCACGATGACGCAGATGTTTTACTTCGGCTACAGCAGCAGCGACATTCCGGAGTTCATCACCTGGCTGACGCCGGTGGATCGGATCTGGGATGCCGTGGCCAACGGCGGCGCCCAGCCCATCGAAGTGCAGTTCCGCGAGCCCATCGGCACCCAAAGCTATCAACGCGTCCAGCTGCCGGCCTCCGCCTTCTCCACCTGTATCATCTACGCCGCGGTGGGCATCGCACTGCTGGCGCTGGTGTGGTGGCTGTATAAAAAGCGCCCCAGCGAGACGGCCGGCGACGCTATGTCCTTCCGGTGGCTGCGCCCCATCGCCCGGTGGAGTATCGGTCTGTGCGGCGGTCTGGGGCTGGGTCTGTTCCTGCGCTATACCGCCTTTATCGATGGCGGCTTCGCCTGCCTGCTGATCTGCCAGCTGGTCATGGGCGTGATCTGCTTCTTCGCCGCCCAGATGCTGCTGCAAAAGAAGTTCCGCATCTTCAACAAGCGCTGGTGGCTGGAGACGGCGGCCATGGTGCTGGTGCTGGCGGCGGTGACGGTGTGCGTGAAGCTGGACATCACCGGCTATCAGCACCGCGTCCCGGACGCGGAGGACGTGACCTCCGTCCGCTTCAGCGCCAGCTATGCGGATTTCACCGCCGATGATCCCGCAGCGGTGGAGAGCGTGATCTCCCTCCACCGCGCCATTCTGGAGCAGTACGATGAGACAGGCGAAAGGCTGGAGAACCAAACCTATCTGGACACGGAGGGCGGCCCGATCACCCGCTATGTGCGTGTGGACTACCAGCTGCGGAACGGCACGAGTCTGTGTCGTGAGTGGAGGGTATCGATCGTCAACGGCTCCGATATCCACCGGCTGCTGACCCAGCTGGTGAGCCGCACCGACTGCCGGGAATCCCTTATGGGTCTGGATGTCCTGCGGAAATATGGCGGCGTGAGCAACGTGGCGGGCGGCTACGTCACCCAGTACGAGACCGGCGCGTTTGCGGATCTGACCCGCCAGCAGGCGCAGGATCTGGTGTCCCATGCGCTGGCGGACGCCGCCAACAGCCGCGCACCCATCGACCCCCTGCGCGACGATATGTACAGCAGCACCAACCTTGACATTGAGATTCGGCTCAACACCGACAAGGGCAACGTCTCCTTCAGCCTCAACGTCCCCGACTTCGCCGTGGAGACAAAGGCGTTCCTCGATGCACTGGAGTTCGAGGAGCCGGTGGACGGCACCTATGATAGCTCCACCGTGGCCGTGGACGAGATATTGTACGACTGAGCAGATGCGTCAGGCCCCCGGCGGAGCCGGGGGCCTGGCGGTATACATGAAAGCAGTCCCCCGGCCTTGCCGGGGGACTGCTGCTGTTTACTCGTTGGTGTAGTTGTCGAAATAGCCCTGAATGTAGACGATGGGCGTGCCCTTGTCGCCGCTGCCGCTGGTCAGGTCGCACAGAGAGCCGATCAGGTCGGTGAGGTTCCGGGGCGTGGTGCCCTCGGACACCATGTTGCCCACCAGAGACTTCTTGGCGTCCTTGGCCTTGATCTTCTCGGAGATGGCGTTCTTCAGCTCCTCGCCGCTGAGGTCGGCGAACTCCTTGTCCGCCAGATACTTCAGCTTCAGCTCGTTGGGCGTACCAACCAGACCGCTGGTATAGCCGGGAGCCACCACGGGGTCAGCCAGCTCCCAGATCTTCCCGGCGGGGTCCTTAAACGCGCCATCGCCGTAGACCATGGCCTCCACCCGCTTGCCGGTGGCGTCGCTCATCGCCTTGCCGATGTCCTCCGCCACCGCCTTGGCGTCGCGGGGAAACAGCTTCACGCGGTCGTCGTCCGCCTTGTTGCTGCCCAGCAGGCCGTACTGGGTGTTGTAGCCGCTGCCGTCCACGGGCGCGGTCAGCAGGTCGTCCAGACCCAGCACCACCTTGGCACCGGCGGCGGTTAGCAGACGCTTGCTGCGCTGGCGGCTGTGGATGTCGCAGGTGATCACCGTGTCGGTGTAGGGCAGGATAGCGGTGACGCGGTTGGCGAACACGATCTCCGCCTGGGCACCGGCCTCTTCGATGATGGACTTGTAATAGGCCACATAGTCCACGCCGGTGAAGGGATGCACCACCTCACCGAAAGCCGCGCGGAACTGCTCCAGCGACAGCACATCGTGCCACGGGTCGATGCCGGCCTCGTCCAGCTGGTCCAGACTCACCAGATGGTTGCCCACCTCGTCGGAGGGATAGCTCAGCAGCAGCACGACCTTCTCGGCGCCCATGGCGATGCCCCGCAGCAGCAGGGAGAAGCGGTTGCGGCTGAGGATGGGGAATGCCACGCCCACGGTCTTGCCGCCGGTCTTGGCGCGGACGTCCTCGGCGATCTGCTCGCAGGTGGCGTAGTTGCCCTGGCAGCGGGCCACGACGGACTCGGTCACGGCCACCACGTCGCCGTCGCGGGCAGTGATGTTGTTTTCACTGAGTGCGTTCAGAACCGTGCTGACGGTGATGTCCACCACGCTGTCGCCCTCGCGGAAGATGGGGGCGCGCACGCCCCGGACCACGGTACCCAAAGTTCTGCTCATAGCGGAAGCCCTCCTGATATAATTAAGGTGTTGTGTTGAAATCGTCAAAGGCAGCGAAAACGCGCAACAGAAAATAGTATATCACAAAATAAACATAAGTAAAATACATAAAATTGATATCTGCATTTTGATTAGCTAATGATGCGGCTGGCGCAGAAATTCCTCTTGCTTTTTTGCGGGGAATGTGTATAATAGTGAGGTACGCAAGTGAATACGGGCTTGTAGCTCAGCTGGGAGAGCGTTCGGTTCGCATCCGAGAGGTCGAGGGTTCGAATCCCTTCAGGTCCACCACGAAAAGCTGTGAAATTTCATATTTCACAGCTTTTTTGCAACTATTTGGAGAGATTTATATGGATGCGAACCGAGCGTTTCCGGCGAATTTTGGAGATTTTAGGGAGTATTGGCCCCAATCGGTTCGCATCCGTGTTATGAGAGAGAACATTATGAACGAAAAGCAAATGCATCGAAATGCTACGCTCAAACAACTGGCAAAAGCCGTTGCATCACTCCAATCATTTGAATACGACACTTTTGACGCAGCACGGGAAACGGTCAATATAGACGGGGCTGAGTATGTGTTTGACAAGTTGTCTCTCTGCGAGTATACGCACAATTTGAGCACACAAGATTACCGCAATTTTGGCAAATATTTGTGCCATTTTTTTGAAGAAGCCAAATTGCCCGATGATATAAAAGCACGAGAAGAATATGCGGTTCTATTCGACTTATCCTCACACTATAGAGAACTCAAGAGTATGAAAATTCTTAAAACTGAGCGGCCGGATTTTGTGCTTGGGGATTCCGGTGAAATTGGCATTGAAGTTACACGACTGACAACCGAAAGCGAGTCTGTCATGCGGAGAATCTCAAAAGAAAACTTTGGGAAAGGGCGCACTGCGGCGGATATTAGGGCGAATGCGAAAAAAGTGCATGGCGGAAAAGCTGAAAACTACTCATACTTCGATTTGGGCGTAGCGGTGGCGGTTGGAGAGAGCCTCATCGACCTTTCGGAGAGATACAAAATATACTCCGAAAGAATTGTGAATAAGTACCACAAATACAAAGAGTTATTCTGCAAGTATAAGAAGTTTATTGTTCTCTGCAATGCGGTCGGATCGTTCTGCTTGACATCCAAAGAGATATCGGAGGAAATACTTGCCCTCGCCAAAGAAACTGAACCCAATTTGGGAGGATTCACGCTGTGCATACTTCGGACAGATTCGGATGGTAAGAGCGAGGTGGATTCATTCTGCCTATAGGATCGCATAGCACAACATAAATATGGGGGCAGGGCGTCGGTTTGTTGGTTTCGTAGAACCATCGAACCGGCGTTCTTTTCATTACAAAATGGGAGGATCACAACATGAATGACCGCAATACGGAACAGCAGAACCGCTACCTTGAGGAAGTCTGTACCTGCCTGCACCGGGCAGGATTTGAAACTCAGCCTTTAGAGGACTCGCAACTGCCTGTCTATTGGAACGGCGCACCCCTCTGCCGCATCACCGGCAAGGGCAGCGTGTTCTATCGGCGAGAGGATGTGGACACACCTCAGACCGAGGAGGCTCTCCGCCAGGCCGAGGACATCGCCGCACGGACGAGAGAGTATATGCTTGCTATGGAGACCGCTCCGCAGCTCAAAGCCAGCGGGCTGGAGGGCGACTATCGAATCCTTGCCGACTTCAACGGCACGGTGTTGGCCGGGATGCATAGTAAACACGGCGTTCAATTCGTTACATGGGATTGGGACTATGACCGCACGGGCTTATCCCACGGACACTATTTCATGGAGAACTATGACGGAGCCAAGCAAGATTTTGCCATACGAAGCGGCCTCATCCACAAGGAGCAGCTTTTCAGCCCAGAGCAGATGACAGAGATCTACCGCTGCTGCGCCGACTCTGTAGACGGTGATTTTTTCGACCTCACCGCCGAACAGGAAAAGGTGATCCGAAGCGTACAGCAGCAGATCGAGGATTGTGTGCCGGATTTGGCCGAGCGCATCCGGCAGCAGGAAGACGCGATGGAACAGACAATGTAATACAGAATGCCATGGGACGGAGTTTGAACGGTCAGACTTCGTCCTTTTGTATTTTATGGATAAGGAGGTAAACATGATCGATGGGATCAGACGCAGCGTAGACAAACGCACCTGCACGGCATTTGTGCCGACGCCGCCGGAGCCGGTGTTTTGCACGGAGAACGAAAGATGCCGTGGATGCCCGTACCCCGCCCACGGTGTCATCTGCTGGCATCGGGATGGGACTTGCCTGCGGACAGATATGGAGAAAATCGAGAGGAGGCAGAAGAATGATACTTAAAGCAGATTTTCGCTGCAAGCAGGTCGCGCTAGAGGTGGAGGCTTGCGTGGTGGAGAAGGTGGTCGAACTTTCCACCGCAGAGTTTGACCAGTTCTGCCGGTCGATGCTGGAGAAATATCCGTTCATCAGAGAGGCCAGGGCTTCGCTTCACTATGATGACGGGATGAGGCATGGTTTCCTTGTATTGGGAGTAGGCCGAAATGATGGCATCCTTGTTGATACGCAGGGAGCGGATTATGCCCGGTACAGTGCCTTTGTCCCCAACGCCCGCAGCTTGCTGACGCCGGATATGGGGATCGACCGCAGCTATCTTTCGCCGGCAGAGCCTTGGCGGGATGAGAGCAGGGATGAAATGCTCCGCATGACGCTGCGCGTCGATGGAAAGCCGGACTACACCCTCGTCCTCCCCGCTGATGAGGAATACCTCGACGCGGTGAAGGATTACCTCGATATTGATGTTTTCGCGGATGCCATACTCTGTGATATTCGCTTCAAGGTGCCTTACATCGGTGAGCTGATCCGCGATACGGATTGCCCCGCCGTGGAGGATTACAACGATTTTGCCGAAGCCTTGGAGGACATCTGGCAGCAGGACGGGATGCTCCTGACCTACGCTGCCGTGCTGGAGGCCGAGCGGCCGGATACGCTGCGCGGAGCCTGTGAGCTCCTGCGAGATCTGGACAACTACCAGCGCATCACGGAGGATGCCTGTGGTTACGGGCAGCAGCGATTGCAGGAAACGCTGGGGCTGGATGATGAGGCCATCTATGAGCTGGACGGCTACATGGATTTTGAGAAATACGGTCAGGACTGCATGGAAAACGACTGCGTGACAAAAACGGAGTTCGGCCTGCTGCGGCGCTTGGACCCGCCCTTCCCGGAGCAGACACAGGGGCAGAGGATGATGTAAGCAAAAGCGGCTCGATCCATTTGGAACGAGCCGCTTGGTAGGCAGACAAACGGGAATTTGTTTGTACAATGTTCAAGATATAACTGTTATTATGTCTTGATTAGAGTACAAACTCATATAAGAGGAACTTCCTCGGTACCCCAATATCAACATATGTGATTTCAACCGTATCCACATACTTAAATCCAAACGACATATACATTTTCTGTGGAATATCATTTCCCTCTATGCAATCAAGACGAATTGATTTAAGGTTTCTTTCCCTTGCTGTGTCTATTGCGTGTTGAACTAACTGCTTCGAGTATCCACGACCTCCATATTCCGGAAGGACACGCAAGGCATGAAGAACTACTGTCTCGTTATCATTTGCATCAATAAGCCATTTAACTGCGTGATACGCCTCATCACGATCATGATTCATAATATACGCCGCAACAATTCGACCATCTTCAATACCGATAAACTGATTTCTCTCTTTGATTGCATCTTTGATCATTTCATCTGGAGGGAAACCACCTTTATCTCCCTCCGGCAGAAAATCTTTTTCGCTCAAAACTTTACACATACCGTCATAAAACTGTCGCAATTCTATAAAATTTTTCTCTTCTGCATATCTGATAATCATAGAAATCTATCCCTCCAACTTCCGATTTGTTTGCCACATCATAGCACACCCTCAAAAATGTGTAAAGCCAAATTCTACACCGAAAGGAGATCTTAACCTTGAAAGATGCAACACAATTCCATATCCGACCTGCCCGCCCGGAGGAGGCGGGCTTATTTTATACCCCGCACCCCGAAGAAGATAAGCGGCTGGGTACCGTTGGCCATGTCCGGATGGACTTCGGGCGCAGCGGCAATGAATTCTGGCATACATGGTGGCCCCGTGGCCCGGAGGAGCTGAACAGCCCCGCGTTCAAGCTGGAGCTGCAGGAGGCCGTGGACACGCTGCGGAAGAGTGTGCTGAAAAACCGCTTCGCTATGGAGCGCTTCTGCTATGAACACGGCGGGAAAATCGACGGCGGCTGGACACAAAACTACGGTTGCATCGTGGAAACCGAGCATTACCGCTACTGCCTGCGGTGCAATCCGTCCCACGGAGATTACAACTGCTACTGTACGGCCTATGATCTGGATGTCCAGCGGCAGAACATGGCGCGGGAAGAAGCGCCTCACATGGAGATGGGAGGCATGGTATGAGCATGGGAACGGCTTGTGCCAGAGGGCCTCCCGCACTGTCAGACCATTCTAAATCTTTCCGTTGACTTACGGATGGTTGTGTGGTAGTTGTTTGTGCTACCAAAAAAACGAAAGGAGAAACGCACATGAAGAAGAGAATCATGACCCTGATGGCGGGAATGCTCCTGCTGCTCACAGCCTGCGGGCAGACGAGGGACAACTCCACATCGACGATGCTGCCAGTGGCGGCGGTGCAGAGCGCAGCACAAGGTGTGGCTGGTGTAGCGGACAAGACGGCGGACAAGGCTGAAATGCCGCAGAAGGAGGAAAAAACCGAAGGCAGTGCGGATGCGCTGCTGCCTGTCGAGCGGGCGGGTGCGGAGAATGTGGATAAAGCCACGGAAAAGCAGCCTGCATCCGCTGAAACGGCACCGCCCGCTGCACCGAAAGAGCCGGCAATACCCGCGCCTGCGCCGGAGGATAAACCTGCTCCCGCACCCACATCGGTACTTGCACAGAAGCCGGCAGAGAAGCAGGAGGAAGAACCTGCGCCTGCGCCTACGCCCGAACCTACGCCAGCGCCTAAGCCTGCCGCCAGCGGAGACATCTACTCCATCGCGGAGGCCATTCAAGCGGGCAACGAGTACGCAAGAGCGCAGTACGGCGTGACCATCGACACCGGTATGACCGCCGCTGACTCCAGCTACTTCCCCGGTACGGCAGACAGCGTGGCATGGCTGGCGGAGAACGGCGGGCAGGCGGCACTGACCGCCGCTGTAAAGGGCAACGTGGACGCCACCTTCGCCTGCCTCGCCGCCATGGACGGCGCGGAAGCGGTCAGCGTGTATGCGCGGTTCAACTGCACCGTCCGCTACGACGCGGCATCGGACGAGTACATCGTAGTGGTGCTGTACGGATAAACAATCAAGCACCCGACCGAAAGGCCGACAGCGTATGCTGCCGGCCTTTTGCGTTGGGGGGAAGGAACGCTATGAAGAAAACAATTCCCAAGCTGCTGACGCTGGTGTGCCTACTGGTGGCTGTCATGGGGCTGTCCATCGTGACCGCCCACGCCGCCACGGTCACGGGCACCGTCAGCAGCGGCAACGAGTACCGCTACCACGAGGACAAGACGCCTGTGTCCCAGTGGGGGCCGTACACCAGCAACAAGCTCAAGTATTTCACCCGGAACGACACCGGGGAGACTGTCCCGGCCTACTGTATGGAGCCGGAGGTGCGCTCCGCCAGCGGCGATTTGCAGTATTCCTCCACATCGTGGAGCGACCTGACGTGGAATCAGCGGTATGCCGTGACGCTGGCCATGGCCTATGGCTACGGCGGCAATTACGGCTTCAATATGCACCCGGACTGCGCGCAGCTGGCGACGCAGGCGGTAGTGTGGGAGTTCGTGTGCGGCTACCGCAGCCCGGTGTACCCCTACGCGCTGTACGACACCACCTGCGCCAACCTGTTCCATTATGCGGGCGACGACGTGGCGGTGGCGTACAACATCATCATTGACCGTATTATGAACCACGGCAAGATCCCCAGCTTCGCGGTGCGCTATCGTGGTCAGCTCAGTGACAGCAACGCCATCCAGTTGACATGGGACGGCAGCAAATACACCGGCACGGCCACCGACACCAACGGCGTGCTGCCGCAGTACGCCTTTCGTGCCGGTATTAACGGTGTGACCGTCAAACAGCGACGGAATGTGCTGACCGTGACGGCCACAAAGGACGCAGCGGCGCAGCTGAACGGCTATATCAGCAGCGACTACGGCTACTCGCTGGATGTGGAGGGCACAGAGTCCGTGCTGCTGGAGCCCAGCAACGGCAGCGGCTACCAGGCGTGTGCGGCGCTGACCTCACTGCCCGACCCCGTGTGGGCGTACATTCATTTTGAGGTCAAAACTGTGGAGGAAAAGGGAAGCATCACCGTCCGCAAGGTGGTCGCTACGGGCGCACCTCTTGCAGGTGCGGAGCTGCTGTTGGAAACCTCCGCAGATGGCAAGACATGGACGGAGGTGGGCAGAGTGACCACCGACAGCACCGGTGCAGCCAAGTGGGAGGAACTCACACTCGGGGCGAAGTACCGCATTACCGAGGTCAAAGCACCCGCAGGGTACACGCTGCTGACTGAGCCGCTGTTCGCCGGAGTATTGGATAGCAGCAACCGTGATGTTACCATCACCGCCTGTAACAATGCGGGATTTGCCCTGCCGTTCACGGGCGGCACGGGATTTACGACCTATATTCTGTTCGCAGCACTCGCTCTCATGGCGGGTGTTTATTTTTGCAAAAGAATCGAAATGAAGGAGAACACCAAATGAAAAAGATCCATCGCGTATTGGCCATGCTCATGGCCGCTATCATGGCTCTGAGCCTCATCACCACAGCGTTCGCAGAACCTACCATCGACCCCGCAAAGAACGCCTCCCTTTCCATCTACAAGTACGACATCACCACTGCCAGCGCGGAGGGTGCGTGGGATGCGGAATCCTACGTTTCCACCGGCCTGCACGATGATGCCGCCGTCGTGGATAAGTTGGCAAAATACGCCATCCAAGGCGTGGAGTTTACTTACCTCCGTGTTGCCGACATCGCCATGAACAATGAACTGGTGGAGAGCCAGCGTCAGGTGGGTGTGCTGTATGGCTTCGACAGCTCCGACCGCAGCACCACCGTGCTGTCGGCCATCGGCCTGACCGGCGCAGACGCACACAAGACTGAGAACGGCGTCAACTACTTCACCAGCGATATGCTGAACAATAAGCTGTCCACCGCGCTGACTGCCAATGCCACCACCGTGAAAAATGCACTGGAGGCCGCCGTGAAGAACGGCGGCGTGGCTATGCCCGAAACGGACGCCACCGGTCACACCTCTGCATCCGACATGGAGCAGGGTTTGTACCTCATCGTAGAGACCCGCGTCCCTGAAAACGTGACCTCCACCTGCAATCCCTTCTTCGTGTCCCTACCCATGACCACCGTGGACGGTGCGGCATGGAACTACGATGTCACCGTCTACCCCAAGAACCAGACCGGCAACCCTACGTTGGAGAAGACCGTGCGTGAAGCAAAGAACTCCACCGGCAAGAACAACGGCAGCCTGACTGACATCACCGATGGGTACGCGCACACTGCCACCGCCTCCGTGGGCGACACGGTGGATTATCAGATCATCAGCACACTGCCCACGATTACCTCCAAGGCATCTGCGCTGAGCGGATACACCTACGTCGATACCATGTCCAAGGGCATCCGCTACAACAAGAACGATGTGGTCATCGAGTTCTTTAAGGACGCTGGCTGCACCGACAAGATCACCACATGGGATGAAACCTCCGGCAAATTCGCCGTGGCCTATGATGACGCAGCCAACACCATGACCATCCGCATGACCGATACCGGTCTGAGCGAGATCAACGAATCTGAGAGCGTTTATACTGACAGCGTGAAGCGTGGCTACAGCGACTGCACCATGCGTATCTCCTACGCTGCCACCCTGACCGCCGACGCCAAGATGGGCGATACCGACAACCCCAACGAGGTCGTGCTGACTTGGAAGCGTACCAACACGACTTACTTTGATACCCTCAAGGACTGCTGTCATGTGTATACATACGGCATCGACGTTCTCAAGCAGTTCAGCGATAACGGCGGCAATGTGCGGAATGTAAAGTTCCGGCTGCACAACGACACCGATGATGTATTCATGATTGCCGACTTGAAGGATGGCGTGTACTACGCCAAGGGCTTTGCCGCCAAGAAGTCTGATGCTACTACGTTCATTCCCAATGCACAGGGGCACATCGTGGTCAAGGGGCTGGAGGGCGATGCTTACAGCCTGACCGAAATTGCTACCGACAAGGGCTATGTGCTGCTGAAGGATGCGGTCAAAATCATTATCAAGACCAGCGAGAACGGCCAGTGCGAGAAGTGCGGCGCAAAACTGCTGACCGCCTCCGCCACCGTCAACGGAAAGGATGTCACCATGACGGAGGGCAACGCCATTGTGCCGCTGACTGTGGTTAACAACCCCGGTTTCGACCTGCCCAAGACCGGCGGCTACGGCGTTTGGATGTATACGGTGGGCGGCGTTCTGCTACTGGGCGCGGCGGCCTTCATCGCCGTCAAGTCCCGCAAGCACAAGAGCGAGAAGTGAAACGCTGGTTACTGGCGGCGGCTTGCGGTGCTGTGGCGTTGGGGCTTCTGTTTTACCCATTGGTGGGAGAACTCTTGAATGAAAAGTATCATTCCGATGTGGAAACCACCTACACCGCAGTTATCGAGGACACCGATGACGTCGAGTTGACTGCCCAGCGGGAAGCCGCGCAGCGGTACAACGCCATGCTGTCCGGCGCGGCCATCACAGAGGGAGGGGCATCCGCCCCTCCCTTGCCGTATGCGGAACAACTCACGGTGGGAGGCGTCATTTGCTACATCGACATCCCCAAGATCAACGTATACTTGCCGGTGCAGCACGGCACGGATGCAGACACGCTGGAAAAGTCAGTTGGCCATGTGGTCGGCACATCTCTGCCGGTAGGCGGAGAAAGCACCCACGCGGTACTGTCGGCCCACAGCGGCATGGCGAGTTCCAAGCTGTTTTCGGACATTGACCAGCTTGCAGAGGGCGACACGTTTTATATCCACGTGCTGGGCGATACGCTGGCCTATAAGGTGAACACCATCCACACGGTGCTGCCCGCGGACACGAGCCTGCTCCAAATTGAGGACGGCAAGGATTTAGTCACGCTGGTGACGTGTACGCCATTTGGCATCAACACCCACCGGCTGCTGGTGCGTGGCCACCGTGTTCCCTACACCCCCGAACAGGAAGCGACTGCCGCCGCAGAAAAACCAGCTGCATCCTCGTGGACACGGCACTACCTGACAGGCTTGGCTATCGGTCTCGGTGTAGTGGCGGTGGTCAGCGGCGGGTATTTCATCGTGAAACGGAGAAAACGCCATGCGTAAGACATCCCTTGTACTGGCGGTACTGTTGGCCGTGGCGGGCATATGTGTGATGCTGTGGCCGGTGGTCACGGGGAACAGACTCCAAAGCAGTGCCGCAACTGCTGTGCAGGAGTTTTTAGCCGAGCGTAATGAGCCAGAGCAGCAATACCCCGAACTGCTGGCGGCTCTACAGGAGTACAACCACCAGCTTTACGCGGAAAAGCAGTGTAACCTTGTTGACCTCGAAGCCTGCGAAGAACCCGCCGTCGATCTGGCCGCCTATGGCATTGACGATGAAATCATCGGTGTGCTGGAGATACCTGCTATGGAGTTGACCATGCCGGTCTATCTGGGGGCATTAGACGACCACCTCGCCGCAGGCGCGACGGTGCTGGGCAACACCTCCGCGCCCATCGGTGGGGATAACACCAACTGCGTCATTGCCGGACACCGGGGCTGGCGCGGTGCGGATTACTTCCGGTATATCGACCGCTTACAGGTTGGCGATACCGTTACGCTGACGAATCTGTGGGAAACGCTGACATATACGGTGACCGACATCCAGATCATCCAGCCCCATGAGGTAGATAAGATCAAGATACAGCAGGGGCGCGACCTGCTGACGCTTCTGACCTGCCATCCCTACGCTTCGGGTGGGCGGCAGCGATATGTGGTGTGCTGCGAGAGAACGGAGGCGAGATAGCTATGAACCTTATAGGCAAAGTGACCTTCGTGGGAGACGATGACATTCTCTATGACGATGCAGACGCCTTCCTGGACTGCATCCGGGAGGAGCTGCCCTATCGGGACACCACAGGGTTTCGCTATGAAGTCTTGACAGACGATCCCGCTATCCGCAAGGCAGCAGATGACATCCTGTTTGACTTTCTTGGTGAGGAAAACCCCTGTGAGCTGGAAGACTACACACAGACGATGGGAGGAATTTAGTATGAACGTAAATCGGGAGATGTTGGCGTTCCTGCGGAAGCAGTACCCTGTGGGTACACGCATCCGGCTGGACTCCATGCAGGATCCGTACGCACCGGTGGAAGCTGGAACGACGGGGAAACTGGACTACATCGACGACGCCGGGCAGTTTCATATGAAGTGGGACAACGGGCGGACGCTGGCGCTCATTCCCGGCGTGGACAGCTTTACCGTTTTACCGCCCGAGCTCAGCATGACGAAGTTGTATATGCCGCTTACCGCCGAGCTTTATGAGCCGGATGTGTATGGCAATATGCAGGAAGAACCGGAGTTGCTGACCGGACACGACCTGACCGCATATGAGGATCATATCCGCAGCGCACTGGTGAAGTATCGGATGCCGGAGGAGGTCAACCGCGGCATCATGCACTGGTATGACGCGGCGGACAGTTTGAACGATAAGGTGCGTTCCGTCACCTTCGACGTGGAGCGGCGAAACGGCAAGCTGTGGGGTATCGCGGAATGTCAGATCAGCGGCGAGTTGTCGGCGGCAGAGCTGACCACGCTGAAGGAGTATATTGAAGGACAGGCGTCGGACGGCTGGGGCGAGGGCTTCGAGCAGCATGAGATTGCCGTTGGACACGGCAGCGAGCTGTATGTGCATCTGTGGCAGGATGAGGACTGGAGCATCCAGACGGAGCAGGAGCGCTTCCGCGCCCACTTCGAAAAGCTGCCGGAGATGTGCTTCACGCTGCTGCCGGGCACGGGACAGCTTATCTGCATCAAACGCGGCGAAAGCGGGTACTACCCCAGCGATTGGTCTACCGGTGACGTCCGCGAGAACCGCCGTATCGCGGATGAGCAGAACAGAAAGAGGGGCGTGACGCCTGCACAGGAGGAGGCTATGAAGATCGGCAGCATGTGCGGCTGGGATGTACCCGGTGCAGACCCGGACAACTGTGAGGACATCGTACAGCGCCGTGGGGGGATGGAGCTTGGATAAAAAGATCATCTCCATATACATGGGCAATCCCGACAACAGCAATCACGCAGAGCTGGAGCTGCCCGCCACGCCATGGGAAATGGTGGATGCCATGGACAGACTGCGTCTGTCAGAGGGACAGGAACCCTATTGGCAGGTGGAGGACATGGGCCGATATGAATTTCTCGCCCCACATCTTGATGGGTACGATTTATACCAGTTCAACGCACTGGCAGAGAAGCTCAGTACATTCGGTGATGTGGATGCCGTGGCTTTCGAGGGTCTGGTGCAGATGGAGCTTAACAATCTGTATCAGAACAACGGCGGTGAGCTGACGCTCCGGCGGGTACTGGATCTGGCATACAGCGTGGATTGCTGCCATGTGGTGCCGGGGATCACGGACGATGCCGCGCTGGGACAGTTCTACGTGGAGAACGATTTTCTCCCGGATTTGGCAACCGTGCCGGACAGCGTATTGGAAATGCTGGACTACGAGAAGATCGGCAGATCGATGCGTGAGGGTGAGGGCGGCGTACTTACGCCCCACGGCTATGTGATGCAGGAGTCCGAGCTGCGGCAGGCTCCTCCCAACTTGGGTAGGCCGCCACGGAAGCCGCCGTATATGATCTATTTCCTCTGCGTCAGCGACATCCGTGCTGTAAAGTTGTACCTACCCGCAAAGCAGGCGGAGCTGGACGCCGTGCTGGATTGCCTGGAGGTGGACAGCTGGCGGGAGGTGCGGCTGGAGGAGTGCGACGCCGCCATGCCGGAGATGTGGCTCTTCACGGATATGGCCTATGACGGCATGGAGCAGATCAACCGATTTGCACAGTGCCTGGAGGAACTGGACAGAAATAACGAACTGATAAAGTTCAAGGCTGTGGCCGGTCAGCTGGACATCAGAAGCCTGGACGATGCGCTTGCACTGGCAGAGCATCTGAGCGAATATGCCCTTGAGCCGGGGATCCATTCTCTGGAGGAATTGGCGAGGGAGGAGCTCTCCGTCATCGTGAGCGATCCGGATCGTGACCTGCTGACGCGGCATCTGAACATGGAGGCCTACGGCGCAGACCTGTTGTGGCGAGATCAGGGGCTTTTCAGTGACTATGGCTATATCTGCCGCCCAGACGGACAGCCGCTGCAAGTACCGCGGCAAGGCGTGGACATGACCATGCAGTAAAATTTAACAACAATGGGACCGCTTTCCGAAAAGGGACGGCGATCCCTCTTTTGCGTCCTTTTCGGTGAACGGTCACCGGAAGGGAGTGCAAGAATGACGAAGGAAACCGTCGCCCTGTATCTGGAAAATGGATTTAAGGGGCGCAGAAATGTGATCAGCAGCCGGGAATTGGAGCGTGTGCTGGGCATCAGCAGGAACGAGCTGCGGCGGCGCGTCAACCGTCTGCGGCAGGACACCGTACCCATCGCGGCAGACCAGCGGGGCTACTACTTCGCAGAAACGGCGGCGGAGGTCTATGATACCATCCGTGGCTTGCAGAAAATGCGCAGCGGACTGGACGCGGCTATCTCCGGACTGGAGCGTGCATTGGAGAAATTTGATGCGTGACAGCCTGATAAAGCTCATGCCTTGGATGGGCGGTAAGGGACAGCTTATGTGGGCCATACAGATGCTCCTGCCCATCCACTATAAAACACTGGTGGATGTGTTTGGCGGCAGCGGTATCATCACGCTGAATACCGCCGTGCCGAAGGGGTGCCTGCAAATATATAACGACCTGAACCACGACCTGTATAACCTGCTTTTCTGCGTCAAGCACCGCCCTATGGCCCTGACGAAAGAACTGAGCTTTCTCCCTATCAATGCCCGTGATGAGTTTGATGTGCTGCGCAGACAGCTGCAGGGCGAGGACTTCACACAGCTGTATCTGGATGAGGAGCTGCAGCTGGCAGAGCAGATGTTCCCACCGCCGGAGGCGGAGGAGGTCAAGCGGCTGCTGCAAAGCCGTGCGGAGCTGTCGGATGTGCGCCGCGCCGCCGCTATCTACAAGTTGCAGCGATACAGCTATAACGGCAACGGCGACAGCTATGGTGTGAGCTCCTGCGATATACAGCGATTCTTTCGGGATATTTGGGAGTGTTCTCACCGCCTGAAGGATGTAGCGCTGGAGAATAAGGATTTCGAGAGCATCATCACCACCCATAATGATCCGCAGACCACGGTCTATTGTGACCCGCCCTATTATGAGGCGGAGCGTTACGCGGTGGAGTTTCCCCGCAGTGACCATCAACGGCTCCATGACGTACTGGCGCAGCACAGGGGCTTCGCCATGGTGTCCTATAACAACTGCGACTATATTCGCAGGCTCTACGAGGACTTTTTCATCTATGAGGTGGAGCGTCCCAACAGCCAATCCAAGAAGAAAAATGACATATATCGGGAATACATCATGACCAACTATGACCCCCGTGCTTTTGCATCGCAGATGACGATATTCGGAGATTACAGCAGCAATGGGAAGATATGCCGGCTGGTGCATATCCCGGAACGACCTTTGAGAACTTGAGGAGGATCTATCATGAAGAACGAAATGACACTGGACAAGACCGGCCTGACCATCCCCGGCAGCGAGCTGGCAGAATGCGGCATGGCGGGCGTAGATCTGTCTGCCCAGATGACGCATAGCCTTCTGCTGCTTATGCCGCGTGAGATGACAGCGGTACAGACGGCAGACGCACTGGCCGGACTGTTTGACGCGGCATCGCAGCTTGTGTCTGCCCTGCTGGACGCCTGTCGTATGCCCTGCTGTAAGGACTGCGATTCGGACGTGAGGGAATTCGACCTCGATGCCGTGCCTGCGCCGATCCGGAAGCTGCTGCTGGATAGCGGCTGCTGCCCGGCCTTGCTGGAATGCTATCTGGAGGAGGGAGATGTGGTCTATGCTGCCAAATGAGGCAATGTACCCCTACACGGCGAAGGAGGCAAGGGACAGGGGCGAGCTGGAGCTGTGGCGTGCCAATTTTCGCACCAACTGTGCCTGTGCCGGGGCGATAGAGCTGGCGATCCATCGGGACTTTGACGGAATGCATCTCAAGGACGGCTGCGCCAAAAGCGTTATTGACCAGTACGGCTATAGGCGTGTAGGGTATGTGCTGGCCAACACCTTGCAGCTGCACGCCTATGACGGACGCTACCATGAGACCAATAAGAGATGGAGCAGAACCATCTTCGTGCCCGAGGACGGTGGACACCGCCATACCTTCCTCATTGGCAGTCATCCCGCTGTGCTGGATGGCTTCGTCAGTGACTACCGAGCGGAGCTGGAGCAGCTCCAAGCGAATAGCAATCAGGCGATGTCCATGGGCGAAATGACGATGTGAAGGAGGAAGCTATGAGATATGTGAAACGTGCAGTGCTGGTCTGCGGCGCAGCGGCACTGCTCTGCTGGCTGTTTTCCGTGGCGGCTTACGCCACCGGCAGCGGCGATGTTGCCGGTGCGGTGGAAAGTACATGGGCGGCGGCATCAGGGCAGATCAAGACCGTTGTCAACAATGTGGTATTCCCTGCCATCGATATGATCCTCGCCATTTTCTTCTTTGTGAAGCTGGGTACCGCCTACTTCGACTATCGAAAGACGGGTCAGTTTGAATGGACCGCACCGGCTATTCTGTTCGCGTGTCTGGTTTTTACCCTGACCGCACCGCTGTACATCTGGGACATCGTGGGTGTGTGACCGCGATGTCTGAACATTTTTCGGTTGGCTTTTTGCAGAAAGCGTGGTAAAATAGCATGGAAATGACTGAGAAAAGAGGTGGCACGATGCAGTATACGCTGATGCACAAGAACATCGCAGTCCTCGATATGGAGCTGGATGAGGTGACAAGTTCTATCCAGCGGATCGACGCGGTGTATCGTTCGGAGCATCTTCCTGTGGCAACAGCCTCAAGGCGGGACGGTGTGGATCGTGCCGCGCTCAATGCATGGTGGATCGACCGCTGCATTCCCGCCAGCCGTTCCGGTGTGCGAAAGGCACTGGAAACACTGAATCTGCCCAATACGCAGGTGTTGCTGACACGCTGCTTTGGCCTGAGCCTCTCAGACCAGTACTGGGTCAGGCCCTGGGGCAGCGACCTCCGGTGGGAGCGCATCAACTTCTTTGAAAATCCCTTCTCGGAGGACATCGGTGATGTACTCTTAGGCAAAGCCAAAGAAACGGTAGGTTTTGATTTCAGCTCCCCGGATAATACGTCTGATGGCTACCTGAAAAAACGGTGGAAGATCATAGACGGAAAACGGTGTCTACTGAAGGCAGGTAGTAACCCCTTTATGCAGCAGCCGTTCAACGAGGTAATCGCATCACTGGTGGCGGAGAAACTGGGCATTCCCCACGTCCCCTATACACTGCTCTGGGATGACGGCGTCCCTTACAGCGTCTGTGAGGATTTCGTTACGCCGGACACGGAGCTTGTCAGCGCGTGGCGCGTGATGCAGTCCATGAGGAAAGACAACAACACATCGGTCTACCGCCACTATCTGAACTGCTGCGAGGCGTTTGGTGTGGAGGGTATGGAACACGCGGTGGATCAGATGATCGTGCTGGACTACCTTATCGCCAATGAGGACAGGCATCAGAACAACTTCGGACTACTCCGCAGTGCAGATACACTGGAATGGTTGGGCACCGCACCTATCTTCGATAGCGGCTCCTCCTTGGGGTACGATAAGCTGACACCTCAGATCCTCTCCGCCCGTGCCATTGAGTGTAAACCATTCAAAAAAACGCACCATGAACAGCTCAAGCTGGTGACCTCCTTCGGCTGGATCGACTTTGATAGGCTGAGGGGCATTGAGCAGGATATCCGGGACATCTTGGATCAGGCCGGCGAGTATGTGGACGAGAGCCGTAAGGCTGCGATCATCTCTGCATTTTCCTCCCGGCTTGGACAGCTGATGGTCTTGGCGAAGGTGCAGCGGCAGGAGGATGACGTGGCACAGGATGTGGAACAGGACAGGGCGCAGGACTACGGCTTTAAGATGGAGCTGTGACCTGCAACATAATACGATAACAGGAAGCACTCTGCTGACGGCAGAGTGCTTCCTGCGTTTACGGAGGTGAGAGCTTATTTTTATTTGGGACTTTGTAGCCGATACGGTGCTGGGTCAGATCGTGGACTGGTTCTACGGTCAGATCGTGGGCTTTCTCGGCAATTTCTTTTCGGAGATGGGAAACATGGGCGCCGAGCTCTTCGCCATGAGCTGGGTACAGAGCGTGGTGTTGTTTTTCTCCTATCTGGGCTGGGCGCTGTTTGCCATAGGGCTGGTGGTAGCCTGCTTCGAGTGCGGCGTGGAATATTCCGGTGGCCGCGGCAATGTTAAGGAAACGGCTTTGAATGCCATGAAAGGTTTTCTGGCGGTCTCCCTTTTTACGCAGGTGCCGGTGCGCTTGTATGAGCTGGCGGTATCGCTGCAGGCCGACCTGACGGCAGGCATCACCGGCTTTGGGACGACCAGCATCGGAGACGCGGCAAAAGCGGCGCTGGAGGATTTCAACGCCGTGGAGAGCCTGACATCTTCCGGACAAATCATTTTGCGGGGCTTTGGCCCGGTGACCAGCGGACTTATGGTCATCTTCTGCCTTGCGCTGATGGCCTATGCGGTCATAAAGGTCTTCTTCGCCAACCTTAAGCGCGGCGGTATTTTACTCATTCAGGTCGCGGTGGGCAGTCTGTATATGTTCTCTGTACCGCGCGGCTATGGCGACGGATTCATACAGTGGTGCAAGCAGGTCGTGGGACTGTGTCTCACGGCTTTTTTGCAGGCCACCATCCTTGTAGCTGGCTTGATGGTGTTTAAGGATCACGCGCTGCTGGGCCTGGGGTTGATGCTCTCTGCCGGAGAGATCCCCCGTATCGCCGGTGCGTTCGGACTGGATACCACCACGCGGGCCAATATCTCCTCGGCGGTCTACACGGCACAGAGCGCGGTCAGTATGGCGCGGACGGTGGTGGCCGCAGCAAAATGAGAGTTATCACCATGGGAAGTCTTTTCGATGGAATAGGAGGCTTCCCGCTGGCGGCCATCCATAACGGCGTTGTGCCCCTGTGGGCCAGCGAGATCGAGGCTTTCCCCATCCGCGTCACACGGGAGCGTCTGCCGGGGATGCTGCACTACGGGGATATCACGAAGCTGCGCGGGGACGAGCTGCCGCCTGTGGACATTATCTGCGGCGGCAGCCCCTGTCAGGACTTGTCTGTGGCTGGAGCGAGGGCGGGGCTTGCTGGGGAGTGTTCCGGCCTATTTATGGAACAAATCAGGATCATAAAGGAGATGCGAGATGCAGATGTTTTACGAGGACGAACAGGTATCCATGTTCGCCCCCGATTCATGTGCTGGGAGAATGGTGCGACACGTTCCTGACTGAAAAGGTCAGGCGCAAGAATGAAAGGATGGTGAAAAAACACTTGCAGAACTAATGGCCTGATGGGTGGAATGATGGGGTAACGCCCTGAAACGCCCACACTGATACTCCGACTGGCGCGGATGAAGCAAATAAATCTGTGTCAGAAGCTCGGTAAAGTCGGCAGAGAGCAACCGTACATCATAATCAATGATACGAAACCTGTCCAGAGGTGGACGATGTTGCCTATATGCCGGGTGTCTCATGCTCATGGTGAGAATGTGTGCAGAACACTGACGAACTTCCGAATGTAAGGGTCTAAACCCAGAATGTGTCGAAAGGCACTACCCGCCATAGCGGGGTGTCCGTGGATGAGTAAAAGTCGTTTTTATGAAAATCCATATACTGTTATAGGCAGTAAGGCGAAAGCTGGACACAGGCTCAAAGGGAGCACCTAAAAGCATGAAATGATAGGGCCATTGGAACGTGGAAAGCTGGGAGCGTGGAGACTGTTGCAGTCAGAGAAACGCTGGGCGGGAATGCATAATCGCCCTTTATCCCAGGGAGAGTAGAGGCACAGTACCGTAGAAATCATGGAAACATGATGGAGGGATAGCCTCAAGTCGAGATAACAGTTAAATTTGAAAACACAATAAACACAGCTTCGAATATGACAAAGAAAATCCGCTGAAAAGGAGTGGATGCCTGTGTTGACTTCGGAGCGGAAGAAACCCAAGAGAAGCAAAATCCGTTATGCGGAGTATTACGACCTGCAAAAGACTTTGGACAGTCTGTATGCCGATAGCTTAAAAGGCAAAGTGTTTGTTCACCTTATGGAACTCATTTCCAGTGAGGAAAATATTAGAATGGCATATCGGACAATCAAAGGAAACACAGGGAGCAGTACCGCAGGAGTAGATAAGCGCACCATACAAGACCTTGCCAAATTGAACGAGGAAAAATATGTGGCGCTGATTCAAAAGCAGTTTAAGAGCTATCACCCCCGCCCTGTCCGCAGGGTGGAAATCCCAAAACCAAACGGGAAAACCCGCCCCCTTGGAATCCCGACCATTGTAGATCGCATCGTGCAGCAATGTGTCCTGCAAGTCTTGGAGCCAATCTGTGAAGCAAAATTTTATGACCATTCCTATGGCTTTAGACCAAATCGCTCCACAGAACATGCCATCGCCAGATGTGACCAGCTAATACAGCTATCGCACCTGTATTATGTTGTGGACATCGATATAAAAGGCTTCTTTGACAATGTAAACCACACAAAGCTGATTCAGCAGATGTGGGAAATGGGAATTCAGGATAAACGGCTTCTGTGCATTATTCGGGAAATGCTGAAAGCCCCAATCGTGTTGCCTAACGGAGAAATTCTCCACCCAAGTAAAGGGACACCGCAAGGCGGTATTCTCTCTCCACTGTTGTCCAACATTGTTCTCAATGAACTGGACTGGTGGATAGCGTCGCAGTGGGAATGGATGCCGATGCACGGCAACGCAAAATATACTCGTCTCAACGCAAACGGCAGCATCAACCGTGGCTATCAGTACCGATTGCTACGTGAAAGCAACCTAAAGCCTGTATTCATCGTTCGATATGCCGACGATTTTAAGCTGTTCTGTCGAAACCGCAAAGACGCATTTTGTTTATATGCGGCAACAACGCAATGGCTAAAGGAGCGGTTGAAACTGGACATCAGCCCAGAAAAATCTAAGGTTGTGAACCTAAAGCGCCACTATTCGGAATATCTGGGATTCAAGATGAAAGCACAGCGCAAGGGAGATAAGTATGTCGTTCGGTCTCACATGAGCGATAAAGCGCAGAAAAGGGTAAAAGACCAACTGGCGAAGTGTATTAAGGAAATTCAACATCCGAAAAGCGAGCAAGACCAGCGCAAGCAAATCTTCCGTTACAACTCCATCGTAATTGGAATGCACAATTATTATCGTGTTGCTACCTGCGTCAATCTGGACTTCTCGCCCATTGCATTCGCCATCGGCAAGCAAATGAAAAACCGTTTGGGTAAGCAGGGACTAAGCAAACAGGGTAAATTAGAAAAGGGCTACATCAAGAGTAAATACGGCAACAGCAGCCAAATTCGCTTTCTGAAAGGACATCCGCTTATACCCGCAGGATATATCCGGCATAAGAACCCATTGGGGAAAAAACGGAGCATCAATCGCTACACAGAGAGTGGACGAGAGGAAATTCATCGGATGCTTGGTGTCAATATTGAAATTCTCACATGGCTGATGCGTAATCCGAGGCTGGGGCAGTCTGTGGAGTATGCGGACAACCGTATTTCCCTATATGCGGCACAGTATGGAAAATGCGCTGTTACAGGCAGAACGCTCGCACTCCATGAAATTCACTGCCATCACAAGCGGCCTAAGTCGGCAGGCGGAACAGATGCCTACGCAAATCTTGTTATAGTCAGTGAGGCTATCCATCAACTTGTTCATGCCACTGATGAAAAGACCATTTCCCGTCTGCTCCAAACCCTGCGGCTGGATGATCAACAGCGAAATAAGCTCAACAAACTGCGAAAACAAGCAAATCTGAACGCAATCTAAAACCATCTACCCGCAACGAAGTGTGTAAATTGTGTTTGAAACAAAATGCTGTTATCCCGATGGAACGCCGTGTGAGGGGAAACTCTCATGCACGGTGTGGAGTGGGGGAAAATCCAGAGATTGCCTCAAAGGATTACCTATCACTATTCCCCGGCGCATTCTCCAGCGGGCAGCAAAAGGGAGATGACTTCCGGGTCGTTCTGGAGGAAACACTCGGAATTGGTGTATCAGGAATTCATGTTCCTGAAAATCACCCTTGGGGATGGCGATATTCTGGGGCAGCCATATTGGGAGATTTTGTCTCCCTATGTTGGCGAGTCCTCGACGCTCAATACTGGGGTGTGCCCCAGAGTCGTAAGAGGATCTTCCTTGTGGCAGATCTTGGAGCCCCATCCTCAGCGCAAATACTATTTGAGCCGGAAAGCCTGCCTGGGCATTCTCCGTAGAGCGCGGAAGCGCGGGAAGGAGTTGCCTGCAACGCTGAAGTTGGCGTTGGAAATGCAGAGCGGTCTGCGGATGATCGATTTGGTAATATTGGCGCAGATGGGGCTTATCAAGGCGTACCATATCAACCAAAGGAACGAGGGTATCGACCTGGGCGATACGGCGGGGGCGTTGATGGCGACCTCCAATTTGCAAATGCAGACGTTCGTGGCGGGCTTCTCTGCCGGTGCGGGAGCCAGTGCGGGCGGCATCGGTTACCGCGAGGGCGTCGCACCGACACTGAAGGCCGGCGGCAGCGGAAACAGTATGCCAACCGTCCTGTGCATCAACGATCAGGGTGGCGAGCGTATGGACGTGACGGTAGATAAAACCGCCACGCTTCGGGCGCAGATGGACAACCACCAGCCGCTGATATTTGAGAGCCACGGTATGGACGCTCGCTATCGACAGATGGGCAGTGTGGCTCCGGCCATGTCGGCACGCTGCGGCACCGGAGGTAACAATGTACCGCTTGTGGGGGAGCAGGTGTTCTGTATCACCGGCAACGCTATTGACCGTGAGCCGGAGAACGGCGGCAATGGCATCGGGTATCAGGAAAACGTATCCTACACACTGACCGGCTTTGACCGGCACGCGGTGTGCTCTGTCTCGGAGGTGGTCGGCGCACTGTGCAAAGGCGACGAAAAGGGCGCAGGAAGTCAGTATGTGGAGCAGGGCAAATGCGTTGTGGATCTCTATACCTGCGAGCCTGCCGGCGACAAGGATCTGCCCATTCTGCTCATCCGCCGCCTGACACCCTTGGAATGTGAGAGATTGCAGGGCTTCCCCGACGGCTGGACGGATATCCCCGGCGCATCTGACAGCGCACGGTACAAGGCGCTGGGCAACAGCGTGGCCATCCCCTGCGTGGATTTCGTGATGAAGTGTATGGCGGACGCCATACGGGGAAGCGATTAAACATAACTTGTCCATTGTGCTTTATTTGCGCCTGCTTCTTCGTTGTACTTGTCAATAGCTTTCCCACCGCGCTTCGGCTATGCTTTGCTTGCCTCGGAGGGGGCGGAAAGGAGCACACCATGGAGGAAAAGAAAAACCTCTGCGCACCCATCCCGCTGTCGCTGCACCAGCGGCTGCGTGCGGAGCAGGAGCAGCGTGGACAGACGCTGGCAGACTACATCACGGATATACTCAACGAACACTTTGAAGGAGGAGCAAAAAACATGGGCAATACCAATCGCACCATCGCCTTTCAGGTACCGGAGGAGCTCTTTGACCGGCTGAAGGATTACCTCGCCAAACACGGCTTGAAGCAGAAGGACTTCATTCTCGGCCTCATCGAACGGGAACTGAACGACGCAGTGGATGCGGAATAACAACATACAGAGCCGCAGGCGTGTGCCTGCGGCTTCACTTTTGGAGGAGAACTATGTACCTATACCCTGAAAATCTGACAGCTCGCCCGATGCTGTGGCTGTGGACGCTGCGGGACGTGGCATTCATCGGCGTCGGCCTGCTGCTGTCGGTATTGGCACTGACGCAGGCCGGCACCGTGATCCCATTGGTGGTCACAGCGGCACTGGCCTTCCTCTGCATTCGGCACGGCGGTGTCAGCATGCTGGACTTTCTGCGCTACGCCGCAGCGTTCTTCTTTTTCGGACAGCAATGCTACGAATGGAGGGAACGAGTATGAGAAAGAAGAAGTCCACGCAGCAGCTGGTGGGCATTGAGCGCGTGACGGACAGCAGCGTGCTGACGGCAGGCGGTGAGTTGACCTTTTACCTTGTGCAGCCTACTAACCTGAACGTGCTGCCGGAGTCGGGTGTCCGCACGAGGGTGACAGCGCTGCTGAATGTGCTGAAGACCTCGGCAGAGATGGAGCTGCTGGCGTTAGACTCTAAGGAGTCTTATCAGGATAACCGTCTCTATTATCGGCGCAGGGCAGAGGAGGAAGGCAATCCCGCTATCCGCACTCTGCTGGCGCAGGACCGGCGGCATCTGGACGATGTGCAGACCATGATGGCATCATCCAGACAATTCTGCTTTGTGCTGCGGCGCAGAAAGACGGACGGTGCGATCAACCTCGCAACAGTGGAACAGCGGCTGCGGGACAGTGGCTTTACCGTTCGCCGAGTGGAAGGAACGGAACTATTGGAGCTGCTTGCGCTTTGTTTTGAACAGGACGCCACCCACGAGGCGTTTGACCTCATAGACGGTGCGCATTGGCTGACGGCGGAAATGGAGGAAGAAAATGCGGATTTTGAAAGTTGAACCGGGCGAAGCGCCCTATGTAAAGGATATGAAGGATGGGTTGGAGGCGATTCAGCAGGAGGTACAGGGACTATTCCAGCCGGTATATGTGGAGGATGGCGTGATCCTCTGCTGCAATGAAGAGGGAAAGCTCAATGGCATGAAGCCCAATCGCTGGCTCGAGGATGATATTATCTGCGGGCCGTTTTTCCTGGTGGGGGATGACCACGAGGGCGGCTTCTGCTCTCTGACAGACGAGCAGTTGGATCGGTACACGCAGCGGTTTCGGGAGCCGGAGCAGTTTACCGGCCACGAACCGGAGCTTGAGCCGCGCATGGAATTTTTCTGCTGGTGAGGTGGATGGAATGAAAAACCCGTTTCACAAAAAAGAGATCTCACCGCAGGAGGCATTTATCCGCTCCTTTCTGGATTGCATCGCACCGGGCGTGGTGAAGTTCGAGGTGGATCACTACATCTTCGGCAATACCTACCGCTGCGTATGGGCGCTGCGGGAATACCCCGCCAGCACCGAATCTCAGGCCATCCTGCGGCACTTGCGCGAGAAAAGCGGCGTAACGCTGCGGCTCTACTGCCGGCAGGTGTCCCCCGGCGAGGAGGACAGGATCATCGACAATGCCAATAAGAAGAACAAGCTGGACGGCGCAGACCCCAACAAGCTGCGGCAGGCAGTGGAGGCTGAGAGCAACCTGCGGGATGTAGCGGAACTGGTGCATAAGATGCACCGAGAGCATGAGCCGCTGCTCCACTGTGCCGTGTATCTGGAGATGACGGCGGACAGCATGGAGCGTCTGCGGCAACTCCAGACGGATGTGCTGACGGAGCTGGTGCGCTGCAAGCTGAATGTGGACAAGCTGCTCCTGCGGCAGAAGCAGGGCTTTTACTGCGCCAGTCCTGTGGGCTATAACGCCCTTGGCCGTGAGTTTGAGCGTGTGCTGCCTGCCGGCAGCGTGGCCAACCTGTACCCGTTCAACTACTCCGGCAAAGCAGATCCCAACGGATTCTATATCGGCAAGGACAAATACGGCAGCAACATCGTGGTGGACTTCGACCGCCGCGACAGCGATAAGACCTCTGCCAATATCCTCATCCTCGGCAACAGCGGACAGGGCAAGAGCTATCTCATGAAGCTGCTGATCTGCAACCTGCTGGAAGCGGGCAAGTCCGTGGTCTCACTGGACGCGGAACATGAGCTGGAGGAACTTTGCGGTAAGCTGGGTGGCTGCTTTATCGACCTGATGGCCGGCGAGAAGCGTATCAATGTGCTGGAGGTGCGGTGTTGGAACGAGGACACAGAGGCGGACGAGTCCGCACCGGGGGCTTTCCGCAAGTCCACACTGCTGGCGCGGCACATCTCTTTCCTGAAGGACTTCTTCCGCGCCTACAAGGACTTTTCCGACCCGCAGCTGGATACCATTGAGATCATGCTGTCTGCACTGTATAAAAAATGGGGCATTTCTGAGGAAACAGACTTCCGCCAGCTCAAGCCGGGGGACTACCCCGTCCTATCCGACCTGTATGCGCTCATCAATAATGAACTGGTGAATTACAGGAACGGCAGCCTGTACACGCGGGAGCTGTTGCAGGAGGTGCTGCTGGGCCTGCACTCCCTGTGCGTGGGTGCGGACGCGCCGTTCTTCAACGGGCACACCAACATCTCCGACGATAGGTTTCTGGTATTCGGTGTAGGCGGCGTACTGACGGCGGCCAAGAGCCTGCGGAACGCCCTGCTGTTCAATGTGCTGGCGTATATGTCGGACAAGCTCCTGACGGCGGGCAACACGGTGGCGGCATTAGATGAGCTATACCTGTGGCTGTCCAATCCGGTGGCCATTGAGTATATCCGCAACTGCTTGAAGCGTGTGCGGAAACGGGATTCTGCGCTGATGATGGCCTCGCAGAACTTGGAGGACTTCGACCAGGAGGGCGTGCGGGAAATGACCAAGCCGCTGTTCGCCATCCCGCCCCACCAGTTCCTGTTCAATCCTGGTTCCATTGGCAGGCGGTTCTACATGGATATGCTGCAGCTGGACGAGGCGGAGTTTGAGCTCATTCAGCACGCACGCCGCGGCGAATGCCTGTTTAAGTGCGGTGCGGAGAGGTATCATCTGAAGGTTATAGCGCCGGATCATAAGGCAGTATTGTTCGGAACGGCAGGTGGAAAGTGATGGCCACGCCCGTATTGGCACGAGTAGCGGCTGCCTTGTTGACAAATGAGGATGGCCGAAAGACCATCGGGTGGGTATTGGCGTTGCTCTTGTCGCCGTTGATCCTGTTGGTGGTGTTCCTCTGCTGCTTCAGTGATGGCGCGTCACAGCACAACAACGCCGTGGTATCCGCGGCGTTCTATGGCGCGGAATTGTCGAGCCAGGTTCCTGCGGAATGCCGCACACATATCACCGAGATGCAGGAGGCGTTCTCCCTTCTGGATTCGGCCACCGTCTATGTCAATCAGAAAGCCGAGGAAGGCAGCCTTGACCCGGTACAGGTCAAGGCTGTTTTCTTTGCCCTCTGCTTCGGCGACAACGCGCCGACCCGTGCTGCCGCAGACCGCTTTGTGGACTGCTTTTATAAAACGGAAACACGGACGCGCATGGTAACGGTGGTACAGGAGGATGGCACAGAGGAACAGGTGGAGGAAACATACGAGGTGACCGTACCTCTGTCGACGGCAGAAGTCTACGAAAAGCTCTCCACCTGGCGTGGCTGCGTGGTGTCTGACGAGGAGCGTTCCAATGCTGCGGACATCTACGCCATAGTCATGGGCAGCATGGGCGGCGATACCTTCAACGGTGATTATGAGTCGGGCGGCAGTGCGCCGATTGAGCTGGATGTATCCATGCTTACCGACCCGACTACGAAGAACGCCGCCGACCTTGTGACCTACGTCACCAATGCGTGGAACTCCGGCTGGGGCTATGTGTGGGGGACGTATGGGCAAGTTCTGACGCCGGAGCTGCTGCAATACAAGCTGACGCAGTATCCGGACGGCGTCGGGAAGTATGCGGCCTTCATCCGTGCCAACTGGCTGGGCAGACACACTGCCGACTGTGTAGGACTCATCAAGGGCTACGGCTGGCTGTCCACCGACACCATGACCATCGACTACGGTACGCACGGGATGCCGGACATCGGAGCCAACGAGATGTACTTCAATGCCACGCACAAGGGTGAGATCGCGACCATGCCGGATACGCCGGGACTGGCGGTGTGGAAGGCCGGGCATATCGGTGTATATATCGGCAATGGTGAAGTCGTTGAGGCCATGGGTACCAAATACGGCGTGGTCAAGACGCAGCTGGAAGGTCGCGGCTGGACGCACTGGCTGGAGGTGCCGTATATCAACTATGAGTAAGGAGGAGCGAATGGAAGAAACCAATATCACCATCAATTTTGATGCGGCCAAGATGGATGCGCTGGAGTTTGCGCTCCGCAAGCAGCGGTCGTCTGTACAGCGGCGCATGGCAGAAATGCTCCAACAACTCTACGAGTCGGAAGTCCCGGAAGCGGTGCGAGAGTATGTGGATAGTAAGGCGGTGCCTGCCGCAAGGCCCAAGCGACCAGCAAAATCGGTCACACCCAAGGTGCAGGTTGGAGAGGAAAAACGGTCAGAGATGAAGGAGGACAACTGATATGGGAATACAGGACGATGCGGTTGCTACCTGTGCTGCGTACCGTGTAACAGAAAACGGACAGACGTGGTACTTCACGACCTGGCTCGGTGAGGAGCTGATGGATGCTGCACAGACTCTCCGCAGGTACTGCACGAGTACAGAACACAGCACCGGCAAATTCATCTCTCTGTATTCGCAGGCGCAGCCTATCACGCCGGAGGAGTATCAGCGGATGATACTCCTCCGCATGGAGAACACCGGAAAAGTCGCCGGCGTGTTTGATTTGGATTTTGACAAGCGTGAATTTTCGGCTGTTCACATCATGGACGGTTGGACCACGTGGGCGATGCGGGATGTGATACCGTCTATCCACCAGGCCACAAGGCCACGGTTCGCAACGGCGGATGAGCAGCTCCGTAAACTGCTGGAGCTGCTGGACGGCATGGAACTCACATCGGCTGGACATCTCACCGCGCGGAATTTTTCGTTCAGCGATGAGATCCTGATGGAAAACGGGAAGCTGAATTTTTATGTGCAGGCGGACTTCGATGTAGACGCCGCTTTCGGTACATTCGTGTGTACGGACGAGAACGATGACTGGCTGAATATCTACGCCAACTATGACATCGCGCAGGACAGGCCTTGCGACACGCTGGAGCTGAATCTCTGCAAGGGGGATGGTTCAGAGAAGAGCTGGAGCTACCATCTGAACGCTGCCGAGCAGGAGGTGCTGGCGCGGAAGATGGAGGCGTTTTGCCAGCAGCAAAACGGCATGAGCCTGCACGATTTCGCCCGGCAGCTTCAAGAGGAGCCGGGGCCGTCTCCGCAGATACAGATGTAGCCCCGTGTTTGCCCCTGTGGGCCGGTTTGTGGCCTCGCAGGAACGCGGGAGGGTAAGGATAGCGGCCCCGGAGATTTGGAACGCTTTTGCCCGTTTTTCGGTGCGCCGAAAGCGGAGCAGGAGAAAAGCATTGGCGCTTTTCTGCGCCAATGCCGGTCACGGCAGCCCGCAGTGCGGACTGCCACGAGGGTTTGCGGCATTTTGCGATTGGCGCTGATTATCGAATTCCAAATGTGCTTTGGCGCTATTCTTTGTAAAAATGCCCGTTTGCCCCGTGTTTTCAAGGGTTTTGAGCGGCGCAGACATACGAAAAAGGAGGAATTTTCAATGGACAACAACGGAAAAAGCCGTCACTCCGTGTGGCTGTCAGACGACGTGTGGCGGGAGGTGGATGCGCTCTATAAGCTGGATAATTGCCCCACCCGCAACGAGTTCGTGAAGAAGGCTCTGCGGCAGTATTGCGGTCGCTTACACGCCGAGAGGACGGGCGCATATCTGCCTCGCGCACTGCAAGAGGTGCTGGAGGGTACGCTGGGCGTGTTCGGTGACCGGCTGGGCAGGCTGCTGTTCAAACTGGTGGTGGAGCACAACATGACCAACCATCTGCTGGGCGGCGACATAGATATGACCCGGGACGAGTACAACAAAATGCGCGGCAGCAGCATCCGTGAGGTGGCATCCACACACGGCAACATCTCTTTCAAGGACGTGCTGCTGTTCCATCAGGAGGAATAACGCATGGCGCGGCTGATACAAAAAAGCGGCTACATCAAAAACGGCAAGGTGTCAGGATACATGGAGTACGTCGCCACGCGGGACGGTGTGGAGATCATCCAAAGCACCGAGCCTGTGACCAGGAAGCAGGAGCGGTTCATCAAAAGACTGCTGAAGGATTTTCCTGACGCAAAGGAGCTTTTCGAGTACAGCGACTATATGCAGACGCCTAATCGCGGTACGGCATCTGCGTTTATCGCCACCGTGCTGGATACGCATCTGCACGAAGTGGAGTCCGAGAGCGGCTATATGTCCTATATCGCCCAGCGTCCCCGTGCCGAAAAGCACGGCGGCCATGGTCTGTTCAGCGAGGCGGATGTCACCGATCTCAAGGCGGCGAAGGCCGAGCTGGAAGCCCACAACGGAAAGGTGTGGACGTTCATTTTTTCTCTGCGGCGGGAGGACGCGGAACGTCTTGGATACAACAAAGCCGCCGTGTGGCGGAATCTGCTGAAGCAGGAAAGCGCCGCTATTGCGGAGGCCATGCGTATTCGGACGGATGATTTTCGCTGGTACGCGGCGTATCACGACGAGGGACATCATCCCCATGTGCATATGATGGTGTGGTCGACTGAACCGAAGAAGGGGTATCTTACACGGGAAGGTATCGCCGCCATGCGTTCCAGGGTGACGAACGCTATCTTCCATGAGGAGATAAAGGAACTCTACATTAAGAAGGATGCTGCCTACAAGGAGAGCATCCAGACCGCAAAAGAGTCACTGCTGCTATATATCAGGATGCTGGAGAACAGCGAGTCAGCTGACCCCGTGATAGAGCAAAAGCTGTGTGACCTGTCCCACGCATTGGAGCAGGTCGATGGCAAACACGTCTACGGCTATCTGCCCAAAGAGGTCAAGGCACAGGTGGATGAGATCGTGGAACAACTGGCACAACTCCCGGAGTTGGCGGCTTGCTATGAGCAGTGGTGGAAGCTGAAGGATGAGATCGCCGGTTATTACGGACGGAACACGCCGCCCCACCAGCCGCTGGTACAGCAAAAAGAGTTCCGTACCATTAAGAATATGATCATTCAGCAGGCGGAAACATTTCGGCAGCCTGTGCCGGAGCAAGCTCCCGTCAAGGCAGAGCCTAATGAGCAGCAAGTGCCGCCCTCACCTAAATCGGCTGTGGCTATGCCGCAGCCGCAGGCAGTCACGTCGCAGATCAAGATAGAAGGCGGTGCGGTCATTCAATTGCTCCATCACATGAGTCGTGTGTTCCGCGGCAATATGCCGGTCATCCCGCCTGCGCTGCACATCGATTCCAAGCGCCGCAGGCGGTTACAGGAGAAGCGCATGGCCATGGGGCACAAGCAGGATGACCATGAGGACGAGCGGCTCTATCATGTCAACGACAACGCCATGCAATAGGAGGTATAAAGCGTGGGCAAATTTGTATATTTCACATCCGCGGAGAAACGGCAGGCCAACGAGGTTGACCTGCCGTCTTTTCTGTTGGATCGAGGCGAGAAACTCATTATGGCTGGACGGGATTACCGGCTGGTCAGCGACCACAGCATCACCGTGCGCGGACCGATGTGGTATGACCATGCCGCACGAAAAGGTGGCCGTGCCATCAGTTTCGTACAGCAATTCTACGACAAGACCTATCCCGAAGCGGTGACCATGCTGCTGGGACGGGACGGTCAGGGCATCATCCCCATCGTCAAGAAAGAGCCGGAGTCGAGAGAGCCGAAACCCTTCACGCTGCCGGAGGCCTATCTCAATATGCGGCGACTCTACGCCTACCTGACCACCCACCGGCGCATTGACCGCGACGTGGTCACGGCGTTCGTGCGGGAGAAGCTGCTCTACGAGGACGCTCTGCACCACAACTGTGTGTTCGTTGGGATGGACGAGCACGGCGTAGCCAAGCATGCGCACCTCCGCAGCACAAGCAGCAGCGGAAAGGTGTTCCGCATCAATGTGGATGGCAGCGAGGCAAAGCACAGTTTCCACAAGGATGGAACAGACTGTTCCCTCTATGTCTTTGAAGCACCCATCGACTTACTGTCGCACATCACGCTCTATCCGGCAGGCTGGCTGGAGCACAGCTATGTGGCCTGCTGTGGTACGTCTGTTCAGCCGGTGTTGGAGCGCCTGCGGCAGAATCCAAAGCTAAATATGGTGTACCTCTGTCTCGACAACGATGAGGCAGGCGAGGACGCCTGTGAAAGTATGATGGAGGTACTGGCGGACATGGATGTGGACGTGGAGCGTCTGCGTCCACAGGGAAAAGACTGGAACGATGACCTGTGCGCGAAGCGAGGTGGCCATGGATAACCTCTGGATGCTCTTTGCAGCGGCTAGTGTCATGGTGGCCGTTATCGGCGGACTGGCACTGCTGGGTGACCACTATACGCTGAACAACATCAAGTCCAAGACCGTAGGTGACGGTCAGCATGGCACAGCGCGGTGGGCGACCAATGCGGAGATCCGCAAGACCTATGCCCTCGTTCCCTTCCGAGTGCCGGACTGGCGGGCAGGCAAAAATCTGCCTGAGACGCAGGGACTGGTGCTGGGCAGCACCAGCGGCAAGCACGGCATCACCGCACTGGTAGACAAGGATGATGTACATTGTCTCATGATCGGTGCATCCGGTGTGGGCAAGACGGCGTATTTCCTGTATCCCAATCTGGAATATGCCTGTGCCAGCGGCATGAGCTTTTTGGCACTGGACACCAAGGGTGACATTGCCCGCAACTACGGCGCGGTGGCACAGAAGTATTACGGCTATCATGTTTCTGTGGTGGATCTGCGTAATCCCACGCGCTCGGATGGCTACAATCTGCTGACACTTATCAATCGTTATATGGACATGGCACGAAAGACAGGCAATCTCGCTGCCCGAGCCAAGGCGGAGAAGTACGCCAAGATACTGGCCAAGACCATTGTGTCACCGGACGGCAATACGGACTACGGGCAGAACGCCTACTTCTACGATGCGGCGGAGGGTTTGCTGACCTCCGTGGTGCTTCTGCTGGCGGAGTTCCTGCCGCCGGACAGCAAGTGCCCTACAGAGCGCCGGCATATCGTGTCCGTATTCAAGCTGGTGCAGGAACTGCTGGCTCCCTCCGGCGTTCGCGGCAAAAACTGGTTCACGCTTCTGATGGACAGACTGCCGGACGTACACAAGGCCCGGTGGTTTGCCGGTGCAGCGCTGGATGCCTCCGAGCAGGCCATGGCCTCCGTCATGTCCACGGTGCTGTCCCGGCTCAACGCCTTCCTGGACTCGGAGCTGGAGCAGGTGCTGTGCTTCGACAGCGCCACCAATGCAGAGCAATTCGCGGCGGAGAAGTCCGCTATCTTCCTTATCCTGCCGGAGGAGGACACCACCAAGAACTTCATGGCAGGCTTGATGATACAGACGCTGGCGCGGGAGCTGTTCGCCGTGGCGGACGAGAACGGCGGGCGTCTGCCCGGCCGCGTGGTGTTCTATTGTGATGAGTTCGGAACTATGCCCGCCTTTGACGTGGAGGCGCTGTTCAGCGCGGGTCGCTCCCGTGGTATCACACTGGTACCCATCATCCAATCGCTGGCGCAGTTGGAGAAGAATTACGGCAGAGAAGGCGCAGAAATATTGACTGACAACTGTCAGGATACCATCTTCGGCGGCTTTGCGCCCAACAGTCAGACGGCGGAGCAGCTCTCCAAATCGCTGGGCAGCCGCACGGTACTCAGCGGCTCTGTCAGTAAGGGGAAGAACGATCCCAGCCAGAGCTTGCAGATGATGGAGCGCCCGCTGATGACGCCGGACGAGTTGAAATCCATTCCCAAGGGCAGCTTTGTGGTGATGAAAACGGGAACACATCCCATGCAGACGAAGCTGCGGCTGTTTCTCGATTGGGGCATTACCTTCGATGCGACCTATGCCACACCGGAACACGCGGCGCGGCCTGTGGCCTACGCCAGCCGTCAGGAATTGTTCCTCAGTATCAGCAAAAGATATAGCAGCAGCGACCAGCCCGCACAGGCGCAGCAGGCATCGGCCACACAGAGAAAAGCGCCTCGCTCGGCCATGGGACTCTACAGCGAGGACACAAGGCCATGAGCTACTTTGGAAGCATCTATGCAGACCAGGACTTGTCTCACCGAGCAAGGACAGTCTATATGTACCTCAAGGATCGGTCTGACGCAGGGAATACCTGCTGGCCCAGCGTCCGCAGGATCGCGGAGGATCTGAAGCTGTCCCGCCGCACCGTGCAGCGGGCGTTGACAGATTTGGAACGTCACGGTTTCCTGGAGCGCACCCATCGCCGCCGTCCCAACGGCAGTCTGACCAGCAACCTGTACCGCGTCAAGTGAGCAGGAAAAGAGCGCACCTCCCGCCAAGGGGGAGGTGCGCTCTTGAACTGTCATAAGGGTAGCGTCACCATGGCGCACCCGGAAGGACTCACTCTATCGGAGGTACTAAGACAGAGGAAAGAATGAGACAAGACTTCTTGTAGACGCAGAGTAAATGTGCTATACTCTGGCCTGTGTGTTTGTCTACAGGGAGGATAGTCATGTTCTATACCGACGAAGAAGTATCTGTGATCACAGGTCTGCTCAACGCCTACCTGGTGCGGGAACACGCCAGTGAAAAGGTCAGAGAATCATATACCAGGATCAGCGAGGGACTCCAAAGCCATGCACTGACGAGGGACGATTATGTTTGGCTGGAGAATGCGCTGTTATTCCTCCGCCCATATTGGTGGAATGACCGCGAGGACGGGCGGATGCTGATGGATGCTCTCCTGCATACGCAGACACTGGCGCGGAGAGCGCAATGAAATAGACCCTTGACGCGACGAAGCACTGCCATGTGCTGTGAGCCAAGGAGGTGTCTGAGATGGCGTTCCAATACCATGTCCGCGAAATGACGGCGGAGACAAGCGTAGAAGAATTCGTGACACGCTTTGTCCGTGTGGAAAAGTTCTTGCCTTTCTGCCAGCAGTGCAGCAGCTACAATACCCGCTGGACGTGTCCGCCCTTTGACTTTGATCCCATGACCATCTGGCGGAGCTACACGGGACTGCGGCTGTATGCCCGCATCTTGCAGGCGGATACGCCGGAGCAGCCGCTGGACGAGGCGGTGGCGGCGTTGAAGCGGGAAAAGCGTCTATACCGGCAGAAGCTCCAGCGGTGGGAGCGGGAAACGCCGGAGAGTCAGATGCTGCTGGCGGGCACCTGCGACCAGTGCGAGACGTGCGAAAAGGTACAGGGACATCCCTGCGGCAGACCGGAGCTGCTGCGCTACTCCATCGAGGCGCTGGGCGGCGATGTGGAGGGCTGTTTGCAGCACTACTTCCACCTGCCCATGCTGTGGGGCAAGAATGGCAAAGCGCCGGACTACTTTGTGTTGGTGGGCGGCCTGCTCACCAAGTGACAGCGGAAACATAAAAATGACGGGTGTATCGGTGGATACACCCGTCATTTTTTCTCATTCTTCTTCGCGGCGTTGGCGGCGGCGCGGGCCTTGTCGCGGTTCTTGCGTTGAGCGACGAGATCGGCCTTGGCCTGCCGTTTCGCTTTTCGTTCCTGCAAGAGCTGCACCTCCTGCCGCTGGTACTCCTGTTCGTAGCGGGGATAGTGATGCTCCCGCGGCGGCTTGTACTGTGAAGGCAGCTCTGCGGCCTTCAGCGCCGCAGACCAGTTACCGAAGCGTTGGGCAATGTACGCACCACCCACGACCTCGCAGGGTGCGGGCGTATAGGACACATCGACGCACTGACGTACATAGGCGATGAGGTCGGCGTCGCTGGCGGTTTCATATTCTATCGCAAAAGCCTCGTCCTGCGCTTGCAGGGCCTCGATGGTGCGCTTGACGATCTGCTGATGCAGCAGGTTATCACCGTTGACCTGTGGCATTTTTGTGTCCCTCCTGGGCATAATAAACTCAGCCAGATGGAGCGACATCCTTCGTAAATCATCATCATTCAGGAAAGCATTTTTCGCCACCGGCTATGGTAAAACGATAGCATTTGCGGGGCGGGAAGTCAAGTATGGCATCGGTGTCAGGGCGAAAACAGTCGCTGGAGACCGAAACGGGAGGTATATCCGCCGAGCCTTTCCGCGATGATGGATGATAAAAAGGGGGTTCGCCGTCAAAAATCGCGTCAGGAGGAGTACGAAATGGCACGCAGAGGGGAGAACATCTATAAGCGCGGAGATGGCCGTTGGGAGGGCCGCTATATCCGAGGTCGGACGCCGGAGGGACGGGCGCAGTACGGCTACGTCTACGCCGCCACCTACAGCGCCTGTCGGGAAAAACGGCGGCAGCGTCTGCGGGAGCTGCCCCGTGAGATCACGCCAAGCAATAACATGACATTGCCGGAGGCTGTGGAGCTATTTTTCGTGGAACGGGAACAGAAACGGAAGCTGAAGGAGTCCACCGTCAGCCGGTATCGGTATGTGGTACGGCAGTATATCCAGCCGCAGCTGGGCGCTGCGCCGCTGTATGCGCTGACTGAGCAGCGGGTAGCGGATTTTTACCGGAAGCTCCAGGAACAGGGTCTATCGGCCAAAAGCACACGGGATGTTGGCGTACTGCTGCGAGCCATTCTGCGGATGGCGGCCAAGCGGGGGTGCTTCTGCACGGGTCTGAACGCCGAACTGCCGGCGTACAGGAAGCGGCAGGTGGAGATATTCACCGAGCCGGAGATCGTGCAGCTGGCACATCATATCATGGACGAGCCTGACCTGACCGGTCTTGGCGTTCTACTGACGCTGAACAGCGGCCTTCGTCTGGGAGAGTTGTGTGCGCTGCGATGGTCGGATATCGACCTCCATGCGGGCTTTCTGCGGGTGGAGCGGGAGGTACAGCGGATCTATGAGAAAGGCTGCACAAGACTCATTGTGCAGCCGCCCAAGAGCGAATCGTCGCTGCGGAGAATACCGCTGCCAGCTGATATCCTGTCCCTGCTGGCAGCGCACAGACCCGAGAACGCGGGCAGTTTCTGTCTGCTGACAAGCTCCGGCGATCCGCTGGAACCGCGTACTATGCAGAACCGATATAGGTCGCTGTTGAAACGAGCGGGTGTCCCGTATCGAAATTTCCATGCCCTGCGGCACACCTACGCCACACGCTGCATCGAGCAGAATGTGGATGTCAAAAGCGTCAGCGAGATGCTGGGCCACAGCGACGTGCGGATCACGCTGCAAACCTATGTCCATGTCTCCCTGCGGCATAAGCAGCAGGCGGTGCAGAGCATCTGCTTCCTGCCCATCTGCGGAAACGCAGACCTTGCGCCGTCAGAAATTCCGTCAGGCAAAGAAAAAGCCGCCGTGCGGCAAGGCGCAGCGGCGCAGGTTTCCTGAATGATGATGATTTACGAAAAAAGCTGTGCCGTCTGCGTAATAGAATACCCAAAAAGCGGCAGGTGTGCAATTGCACCTGCCGCTTTTCGATAGCGT
>ERZ1673695.568-NODE-568-length-54446-cov-8.839790_pt1 | contig 54446 bp, 57 predicted proteins | sample MGYA00580225_ERZ1673695 | MGnify/ENA primary metagenome ERZ1673695 (study PRJEB41218, sample SAMN15661739) | gut metagenome | host: Homo sapiens | place: Canada: London | collected 2015-08-20/2019-03-30 | study: EMG produced TPA metagenomics assembly of... | reverse complement strand
ATTATAGCAAATTTCGTAAAGGGTGACAAGGGCTTTGGACATTTCCGCGGCGGAGCGTGAGATAGTACATTAAATGCAGAAAAGGTTAAACGACCTTTTTCTGCATTATTTTTTTGCTGCCGGGGGCAGGTCCGGCGGAAACGAGGTGAGAACGTGAGCAAACAGAGGACATTGACCATGCAGGATCGGAGGGTCCTGGCGAGGCGCTGGGAGGCCGGAGACGGCGCTGTTGAGATTGCGGTCGATCTCGGCTTCTCCCCTGCCGCCATTTACAGTGAGCTGAAGAGAGGAGACACCGGCGAGCTGGACCAGAACAAGCGGCCGAAGTATGACCCCGATAAGGGGCAAGAGGTATACCAGAAGAACCTGCGGAACAGAGGACGCCGAAAGGCGGAAAAGTAAGGAGGGCTATTATGGCAAAGTTCAGGACCTGCGAAAAGTGCGGGGCGTCATTGGACCACGGAGAGGTCTGCGATTGTGAGAGAGAGGCCAGGAAGCAGAGTGTGGCCTATAAGGCCAGAGAGGCTGCCATCAAGGAAGCGGTGGACGCAGAAGTGATCATCACCCTGGAGAAGAAGAAGGGCAGCGAGACCTTCAGACGGGAGATCCAGGCGTCAAGCGCGTCGGCCGCCCTGAACGGGTTGGCCGTGCTGCTGAAGGAGTACGCAAAAACCGTGGGGGTGAGCACCGTGCAGGTGCTGGCCATCCTGGCGACGGTGCTCACCGTGCCGGAGATCCGTGACGGAGACGCCGGGGCGGAGAAGTGAGGAGGAAGCCATGAAACACTATGAGATCGTCATTGAAAACAGGAACTACCCACTGACCTACTGTTGCAGCACGATTGCGGAGGCCTTTGGCTGCCTGATGGAGGTATCCGGGTGGGCGTCTCACGTGCGGTTTGATCCGGATGGGCTGATGGAGACGCTGGTGAACATGCGGTTCGGAAAGACCATCTCCCACAACGGGTGCGGCTATTACATTTCGGTCAAGGACGGGGAGGTATAGACGTGGAGCAGCAGTTCTTCACAATCGAGGTGCAGGTGCAACCGTCCAGGATGGAGCGGCTGCGGCAGAGGCGAGAGCTGGCGAGGCTGAAGGCCGCCCTGGCTGCGGCCTGCCTGGTCTCCCTGGTGCTCACAATACTGCTGATCAGCTCCAGCTGTTCGGCGGAGAAAGAGATTGAGGCGGAGAGCGGATGGACGGTAACGGTGCAGCTGCTGGCACCGGAAGAGACGGCCGGGCAGCAGGCGGAAGCCGAGGAACCGCAAAGCAGGTATGGGGAGATCACAGAGGACGAGCGGGAGCTGATCGCAAGGGTGATCTACCTGGAGGCGCGCGGTGAGCCGGCAGAGGGACAGCAAGCCGTAGCCGAAGTGATCCTGAACCGGGTGGCCGCGGACAACTTCCCGGGGAGCGTGAAGGGCGTGATCTACCAGGAGGGGCAGTTCTCAACGGCGTCCGCCATTCCGGAAGCGGAGCCGGGGGAGGCTCAATACGCGGCGGTGGATGCCGCCATGTACGGAGATCCGGTGCTTCCCATGGATGTGGTCTACTTCTCCAGAGAGGGGGAGAACGACGATGTGTGGGGAACAATCGGAGCGCATGTGTTCTGCTACCAATATGAGTGGGAATAGGAAAACCCGTCTGATGATGGCCCGCCGGGCACGGGCCGAAACGCTCCCCAGCGGGGGCGTCACGGGAGCCCGTCGGCAACGTGGGGAACCGCCGCCACGATGATATATGCCCTTTGAAATCTGAAAACGGAGGAACGAGCATGAAGGAAGGCTTGGTGTTCATTTACCGGGTAAAGCACCCGGAGTACGGTGAAATCGAGGTAAAGGCGCAGGACAGGCTGCACGCAGCGTGCGAAGCCGGGAAGGCCTGGGGGACCCCGTGGACCGGAATTGCAAGGGAGTGCACCTATGAAAAAATCGGTCCGGCGCCTGCGCCTGCGCCGGCGAAGAAGGCTGCGCCGAAACGGAGAGCTGCCGACAAAGGAGGTAAGTGAAGATGATGAACGCATATCAGAGAGACAGCGGATTGGGGGACCTGACGAACTGCGCGCCCGATATGAGCGGCTGCGCATGTCAATCCGCACCGCAGAAGCAGAAGGTCAGCGAGCGGATGCTGATGCTGAAGGAAATGGCTGCGGAGACAGAGAGCAGAGCGAAGGACCTTGCGGCCTTTCTTTTTGGGGACGGAGAGAAGCAGGAGCCCTCGCCGCCTACGTGGGAACCCGCGAGCATGGACGAAACGGTGGACTGGATCGCGGAGAAGATGAAGGACACGCTGCGCATTATGCAGGAAGTGAGGGAACGGCTGTGAGTGGCGAGAGCAGGAGAACATTCATCGGGGCCTGCCGCTACTGCGGGCAGATTTCGACCGACCAGCCGCCCGGCCTGGAGACACAGGAAGAGGCCGACGAGTGGGTGACGGACAGGTGCAGATGCACAAATGCCACCATGGCAAGGAGCCTGCGTGACCGCATTGAGGAAGCGAAGGGACGAGTGCGGGAGCTGTGGGGAGAAGGGTGTGAGCGGTACGGATTTCAACCGGTGGAGTACGGGATCGTCCAAAGCCTGTGCGACCTGGTGGAGCTGGCGGCGGCGGGAGCCGTCCGCAGCGTGACCGTGCAAACCGCGGACCATGGGAAGGCGAGTATCAGCGTGAGCGCCAAGGGGACCATCAAGGTGGCACGCATTGAAGCAAAGACCTGCCAACTGGAGGCGTGACCATGGACCAGGAGCTGCACTACTTCGACATCTCCTTCCGGAGAACCGCGAGGGGGCCGCTGGGCGTGGCCAGGAGAGCTGACATGGAGAGCGTGATCCAGTGGCTGCGGGAAAATGACGGCAGGCTCAACATGGTACTGATCATGGCGATGCCGGGAGAGGTGCCGAACATACCGGACAAGGAGAGCATTACATGAACAACTACGAGAAATACACCTCCTCCCCTGAAATGATGGAGAAGCTGCTGAAGGAGGTGGCCACAAAGGCGGAGAAGCCGTGGGAGATCGCCTTCAACAGGATCTTCTGCGACGAGTGCGAGCACGACACGTGCCCGGACGTGTGCCCCCACGAGGAGTGCAGGGACAATCCGGGATGGTGGCTGGGACTGGAGGCTGGTATCTGCATGCTGACCAAGAAGGGCGAGAAGATCGGCTGGTATTCCCAGTACAAGAAGGAGGACCTGGTGAACAAGCTGGGCCCCATCGAGCACGAGGCGGAGGGGATCCTGGAGCAGATCTGCGAGAAGCGGTGCGCCTTCCGGAGACCTCCCCTTCTGCCGGAGAACCAGGAGGACATGGACGCCATCTGCGAGGACTGCCCCATGAACCGGCTGGCGCAGCTGATCGGGGTGTAAGGCATGCGGGCGGTCCCGGTAGAGAGAGAAGAAGCGGTTGCGTTTGTGGATCGGATGCACAGGCACCACGAGGGCGTCAGAAGAGACAGATACAGCATAGGGGCAGAGCACAACGGAAAACTGGTTGGGATTGTGCAGGTCGGGAACCCGGTGGCAAGAGCTCTTTGCGACGGGAAAACGCTGGAGGTCGTGAGGCTGTGCACGGATGGAACGAAAAATGCGTGCAGCTTCCTGTACTCGGCTGCCGCCCGGGTAGCCTACGAATTGGGCTATTCCAAAATCATCACATACATACTGGATACGGAAAGCGGAGACAGCCTGCGAGCATCCGGGTGGCACAAAGAGGCGGATGTGCGGGGAAAGACCTGGAACACGCCATCGAGGCCGCGGGAGACAAAGGCGCCCACGTGCAACAAGCAGAGGTGGGCCAAATTATTAAGGAGGATCTGAAGATGAAGCTGACGGAGCAGGACGTGCTGTGCCTGACCAACAACGAAAAGCGGAAGGCGGTGCTGGCCGCCTGGAGAGATTGGCCGGTGTGGGCCGACGTGCCGGAGATCGGCCTGACGGTGCACCGCCTGGACCTGCCTGGCGGCGGGGCCTTTACGGCGAGCTGGTACGCCGGGGACGACTTCTTCCCCGGCGGCGGGACCAAGAACGCGAACCGGCCGCGCTTTCACCTGATCGGGCATGACGGGAAGCTGGCAAGCGGGAGCCAGGGAGAAAGCGTGCTCCTGGAGCAGTTGCAGCAGATCCGCACCGAGTTGGTGAAGCGGATCAGGAAGAGAGGCTGACCATGAGGGCTATGAGGAAGCGGCCGGGCGAGGCATGGGAGGCCGTTGAGGTGGAGAATGAGCTGAAGCCCCTTCAGCAGGTGGTAGGCGGCTATCTGGAGAGCTTCACCTTCGCAGAGGATGCCTGCGTCCTCTGCGACGAGGAGGGCTTGCTGAAGGGAAAGCCCTACAACACCACGGTGTGCGGGGTGCCCTTCGTCGGTACCATCCTGATTGTCGGCGTGGCCGGGGAGGACTTCGCAGACCTGACGGAACAGCAGGAGGCGAGGCTGCGGGCCATGGGGATCCTGCCGTAGTAGCGGAACGAGGGTGAATGGGTATGGAAACCGTGCTTGTGGGTGACGCCCTGGAGAACCTTCAGAAGCTGGAGGAAGAAAGCGTCAACGTGTGCGTGACATCTCCGCCCTACTACAATTTGCGAGATTATGAAGCAGATGGACAAATAGGAATGGAGGCAACACCAGAGGATTTTGTGGAAAAGCTGGTTGCCGTATTCCGTGAGGTCCGAAGGGTGCTGCGGAGAGACGGGACGCTGTGGGTGATCATAGGAGACAGCTATGCCACGCGCTCCGGGAGGCAGCCCCCGACAAACACAAGGAACAGATGCGGGCACACCGAAAAGAGGCCGCCAACTGGATACAAATACAAGGACCTGATCGGGGTGCCTTGGCTTCTGGCATTTGCCCTGCGGGAGGATGGATGGTATCTGCGGCAGGACATCGTTTGGAAGAAACCAAACTGTATGCCGGAAAGCGTGCGGGACCGCTGCACAAAATCCCATGAATACATCTTCCTGTTATCCAAATCGGAACGGTACTTCTTTGATGCAGAAGCAATCAAAGAGCCGATAACGGGTGCGAGCACCAAGAGATACCTTCAGAACCTGGAGGCGCAGAACGGGTCTATGAGGCAACCAGGAAGAGGAGGCAGACCGATGAAGGCCGTGCTGCCTCGGTTTGGCGGGGAAAAGTACGGAGGAAGCGGGAACGAAAAGGATAGAACGAAAAGCGGAAAGGCCTATGCACCAACTGCCTGGCGGAACAAGAGAGATGTGTGGACTGTGCCGACAGGAGGCTTCAAGGGGGCGCATTTTGCTGTGTTTCCGGAGAAGCTGATAGAGCCCTGCATTTTAGCTGGAAGCCCGGCGGGCGGCGTGGTGCTGGACCCTTTTATGGGGAGTGGAACCACCGGGGCGGTGGCAAAGCGTCTGGGAAGAGATTTCGTGGGCATCGAGATCAATCCGAGGTATTGCGAGATCGCAAAGAAGCGGATCGGTGAGGCACCGGAGTTCTTTGAACAGATTACTTTATAGGAGGCTGGAATGGAAATTATCATCAAAAGCTGGGAGAACGGCTGGGAGACGGAGCGGCGGATGGAACTGCCGGAGGACGACGGGCTGGTGAAGTCCATCCTGCGCAGCGTGAAGCGGCGGGTAAACCCTCCCGCAAATGCGGGGGGGGGGGTGATTGAAAACCAGGAGCCGAAGGAGACGGTGCTTCAGGAGCAGCCGGCGGCGGAGGACAAGGAGCCGGCGGCGGATGTGCGGACCGTGTTTGAGACCGGGGCACGGGGATTTCTCCTGATCCGCTGCGCGAGCTGCGGGAAGGAGTACAGCTTCAATGCCAAGGAGCCCCTGGAGAAGAGCGTGTGCAGGGCGTGCGGAAGCGTTACGCAGCTGGACGAGCTGGCCGTTGCGGAGCTGCGCTGCCCTGCCTGCGGGAGAACCTGGCGCTACCGGACCAACAGCGAAGAGCCGGAGATCACCTGCCGCTGCATCAAATGTGGGGAGGAAATGACCGGCCGGTGGAACGGAAAGCTGCGGCGGTACATGCCGCGGGAGTGAGGGACCTATATGCGGAACAAGAAGAACCTGCGGAGGCTGTCTGTGTTGGTAACGGCGCAGACGGCCTATCACCTGGAAAGGCTGGCCGCAATGTGCGGGCACAGAGATCCGGGGCGCATCATCGACAAGCTGGTGCGGGAGAAAATGATACAGATGAACGGAGGTACCTATGGACAACACAAGGATTGACTGGGCGGACATGACCTGGAACCCGGTAACTGGGTGCAGGAACGGGTGCCGCTACTGCTATGCAGCGAGAACGGCAAGGCGGTTTGCTGGCTATCTGTCCCAGGGGGTAAGGGTATCGGATGGCACGAGGAAAGAGGAAATTGTGCAGGAGGTGAAGAAGCCGAACTGCGAGCGGGAAGGCATCGTCGTCCTGGACAAGCCGCTTAAAACCATCACGGCAGCGGGGAAAGTGGTGAACGCCCCCTACCCCTTCGGATTTACGCCGACGTTTCACCGATACCGGCTGGGGGATCCGGCCAGGAAGCAGCGGCCGCGGAACATCTTTGTATGCTCGATGGCGGATCTTTTTGGGACGTGGGTGCCCACAAAATGGATCATGGAGGTAATGGACGCCTGCCTGGCGGCGCCGCAGCACAATTATCTGTTCCTCACCAAGTTCCCGGAGCGGTACATACAGCTGGACGAGATGGCGCTTCTCCCCCGCCGGGAAAATTTCTGGTACGGGACGACGGCCACCAAGGAGGGAGACCCCTACTTCTTCTCCAGCTTCCACAACACCTTCGTCAGCGTGGAGCCCATGATGGGGCCGCTGTGGCCGGGATCGGACGGGCTTCTGGTGGACTGGGTGATCATCGGAGCGGAGACGGGACCGCGGGCAGATAAGGTGACGCCGGAGCGGGCCTGGGTGGAAGATCTGATGGACGACTGCGAGGAAGAGGGCATCCCCATCTTTATGAAGGGAAACCTGGCCGGCGTCTGGGGAGAGGATCTGATCCAGGAGCTGCCTGGTGGCCTTCAGAGGGGGTGAGCTGCCGTGGTATACCGGACGTTCTTCGATTGCAGATTTTCTCCGCCCGGAATGACGGAGGAAGGGCTGATCGAGATGGCAAAGAGATGCGCTGTGAAGGATCTGGCGGAATACATAGAAAAAAACATGACTTTTTCTTACGACAGAGCGGCAAGAGCCGTCCGAGGTGAATTAAAAACAGGAGGAGATCATTGTGGACCGTGGTGAGGAACTAATGGCCCTGGAGATCTCCCTGCTGCTGGATATGGGGCGGCGGTACGGACAGCTGGTAAAGAAAAGCGGACCGGATCGAGAGTGCGCGGAAGCGCGCAAAAGATCCGGGAGAGGAGGATGCAAGAATGGATCAGGATTTTCAGAAGGTTATCGCGGTAGACTTTGACGGCTGCCTGTGCCACAGCGAGTGGCCGGAGATCGGGCCACCGGCGGAGGGCGTTCTGCTGCGTCTCCGGGAGGAGCAGCAGCGCGGGGCAAAGATCGTTCTCTGGACCTGCCGGGACGGCGAGCTGCTGGAGCAGGCGGTGGCCTGGTGCGCCGAGAGAGGGATCACCTTCGACGCCGTGAACGAGCAGATCCCGGAGCTGAAGGGGACCTTCGGGAATGACAGCCGCAAGATCTTCGCCTCGGAATACTGGGATGATCGGGCGGTGCGCATGTCGTTCCGGGAGTGCTGGCGGCAGGAGATCCTGGAGGACGCCGTGAAAACCTGGGGCATGAGAGCCCAGGAGGACATGCTGCTGGAGGAAATGAGCGAGCTGACCAAGGCTGTGCTGAAGCTGCGCCGGGAGAAGCGCGAGCAGATGGTGCCTTATGCCATCTCTGCCATCCGGGACGAGATGGCGGACGTGCAGATCATGCTGGACCAAATGAAGATCATGTACGGAGAGGTGGACGACTTCGAGCGGGACAAGCTGAAGCGGCTGCTGGAAAGGCTGGAGGAGGCGCACGCGGAAGGACGGCATGAAGACAGCAGGTAGTTTTGCACATAAGAAAGGAGTTTTCCACATGGCAAGCGCAATGAACCACAAAAAGAGATCCCACCGCAGCGAGAAGATGCACATGGCGAGCGTGCGGCAGATGAAGCAGTTTTCCCCCAGGGCGGGCGTAACCCTCCCCCTGGGGATGGGCATGTTCTCCGCCTTTGGGCGGCATTTCCTGGGGCGGAGAAGAAAGAGAGAAAAGCAGGCGGCCCAGTAACGCCGGCGGATCGGGAGAGGAGGTGTTCGCGTGTTCCGGTTCAAAAGATCTGTGCCCGTGAGCTATGACAGGCAGGGGTACATATACTTCGCGTCAAGGCTATACAAAGAGCTGCCGCAGAAGGCGCAGCAGGCAATTCTCAACCTTTGCCTGGAGTGCGGTGGAGAATACTATCAGGCGCTCTTTGAGTTCGTGACAACGGACGCCGGCGCAACCAACGTGTGCATGCAGCACCACCTCTCCCGCTCGACGTTGGAGCGGGCGGTAAGGAAATACTACGAGAGATTTCCGAAAGAGATATAACAGGAGCACCATTTTCGTGAGGCCACGAAAATGATACCGACCGGGATCTATATGCGGGCTGCTCGGGGAGCACCCGGCGGCCCGCCTTTCTCCTCCTGTTTATATATAAGATCACGCCCCGGTAAGGGTCTCGCCGGCGCCGTCTGGTACACGGCGCCGGTGCTCCGGTGCAATTCCGGTGAGCCGGGAACAAAATATCTGACCTTCTCTATACGGCGCCGATAACTTGCCGGCCATTTGCCGGCGACTTGCGGCGGCGCCGCGCAGAGAGAGCCAGAAAAGTGGATACCTATATATATTCGCGCGCGCGCGTTTTTTCGGGCTTGGTAAGGGCCTAAGTTTTCAACCATCCCACGAAAGGAGGAGCTGGACATGGCGGAGGGCTACTGGGTAGTGCGTACATACGAGGCCGGGAACGTGGGAGAGAAAACCAAGTTCTGGGTACCGGGCCGCCGGCCGGACAGATCCACCCGGAGGGAGAAGGCGGAGCTGCGCAAGCAGGAGCAGAATGAGCACTCCGCAGAGAAGCAGTTGGCCAGGCTGATCAATGAGAACTTCGGACCCGGGGATCTCCTGATGGGACTGGACTACTCCGAAGCGGGGATGGCCAGGCTCATGGCATGGGCGTCCGCCAGAGTGGGGAGCCTGGATCAGGCGGACGAGGAGACCATGGCGGAGATCATCAGAGAGGCGGCGGAGCGGGAGATGCGGCTGGCCCTCCGCCGGGTCAAGCGGGAGCTGGCCAAGGAAGGCGTCGCTTTGAAATACATAGCCATCACATCGGACATGGACGGAGACACCGGGGAGGCGGTCCGGATACACCACCACCTGATCGTTCCGGCCGGCGTCCAGGAGATCTTCGTGGAGAAGTGGGCCGAGCTGGGAAGCGTGGACTGGGAGCCCATGTCGAACCGGCAGGACTACACCCCCATTGCCGCCTACTTCATCCGGCAGGTGCGCAGAGTGCCGGACGCCAAGAAGTACGTCAGCTCCAGGAACCTGTCACGGCCCCAGCCGAAGGATCGAGTTGTCCTCACGGAGGCGGAGCTGCGGGTGCCCAGGGGCGGAGAGCTGCTGCACAGAAACGAGTTCAAGCCGGGGCGGCCCCAGTACATCCGCTACGTGCTGCCGGATGGGAGAAAGCGGCGGAAGCCGCCTGAAGAGAAAAACGCATAAGAGCTGCCACCCCCTTGCCTGCTGCGGGCAAGGGGGCAGGCGTCGTGCTGCGAGCGGGCGGTAGGGCCCGCTTTTTTCATGCCCGGAAAAGTTGACGGTTCGAGACGCGCACTTTGCTGTATGGTTTATGCAAGAAACGGGGCATTTGCGGCCAGGAAGGAGGGGCTGCGGCTATGGGCAGACCGAGGAAATACACCGAGAGGACGCTGAAGCGGGCGGTGGAGGAATATTTCGACAGCATCACCCGGGAGGTGAGCCTGACCGAGAAGGTGGACACCGGGCGGAAGGATGCGGACGGCCACAAGATCTTCGAGAATGTGCCTGTTATCAACAAGCGCGGGGAGCAGGTGAAGATCACCGAGTACCTGGTCCCCCCCACCGTGGGAGGCCTGTGCGAGGCCCTGAAGATCCACCGCAGCACCTGGGCGGAATACTGCGACGAGCAGCTGCACCCGGAGTTTTCCGACACGACAACGCGCACGCGGGGGCGCATGCGCGAGTACCTGGAGCAGCAGCTGCTGACCAGGAAGGACGTGAAGGGCGTGATCTTCACCCTCCAGAACAACTACGGCTACACCGAGCGGCGGGAGGTTGACTTCGGCCCGCAGGCAAGCCGGGCACTCACGGCGGCGGCGGTTCCCATGGAGGAGCGGGAGGAGATCCTGCGGGAGCTGTACCAGGAGTTTTCACGGGAGGGAGTGCTGACGGGTGGATCGGGAGAAGGTTGACCGCCTGCTGCCGACAGCCCTGTGGTGGAAGCAGATCAGGGACACGAACAACGAAACCTTCCTCCCCCTGTTCTTTGACCGCCACCGCTACCTGGTCCTGAAGGGCGGCGGCGGCAGCGGGAAGAGCATCTTCGCCGGCCGCAAGGTCCTGGAGCGGGTCACCAGTGAGAAGGGACACCGCTGGCTGGTGTGCCGGAAGGTGGCACGGACGCTGCGTGAGAGCTGCTTCGAGCAGCTGCGGGGCCAGATCGCGGACTTCTACCCGGCGGCGGGCGCCAGGGTGAACAAGTCAGACATGACCATCACCTTCCGCAACGGAAGCAAGATCATCTTCGCAGGCCTGGACGACGTGGAGAAGCTGAAGTCCATCTACGACATCACGGGCATCTGGATCGAGGAGGCGTCCGAGCTGGAGGAGGGAGACTTCAACCAGCTGGACATCCGACTGCGCACGGACTGCCCGTATTACCTGCAAATGATCCTGTCGTTCAACCCCATCAGCATTACCCACTGGCTCAAAAAGCGGTTCTTTGACCGCAAGGACCCCCGGGCCATGGTGCACGAGAGCACCTACAAGGACAACCGCTTCCTGACCGAGGAGGCCATCCGGACCCTGGAGGCCTTCCGGGACACCGACGAGTATTACTACATGGTCTACTGCCTGGGCCAATGGGGCGTGACGGGCAAGACCGTATTCAACGCGAAGGCGGTCTCCGAGCGGCTGCTGCATATCCCGAAGCCGGTGCGGGTGGGCTTTTTCGAGTACGACGAGGATGCGGACGGCGTGCACATCCGCAATATCCGGTGGGAGGAGGACAAGAACGGGCCCATCCGGATCTACAAAGAGCCGGAGAAGGGCCGGCCCTACGTGGTAGGCGGAGACACCGCCGGAGACGGCAGCGACTGGTTCCTGGGGCAGGTGCTGGACAACATCACCGGAGAGCAGGTGTGCCAGCTGCGCCACCAGTACGACGAGGACACCTACGCCAAGCAGATGTTCTGCCTGGGGATGCACTACAACGAGGCCCTGCTGGCGCCGGAGACCAACTTCTCTACCTACCCGGTGAAGCTGCTGGACCTCATGGGCTACCAGAACCTGTATGTCCGGGAGGTGGAGGACAGCTACGACGGGCAGATCCGCCACGCCTTCGGCTTCAGGACGGACCGTCTGACCAGGCCGGTGATCATCTCGGAGCTGATCCGGGTACTGCGGGACAATATCAACGTGGTCAATGACCAGGACACCCTGCTGGAGATGCTGACCTTCGTGCGCAATGAGAAGCAGCGGCCGGAGGCGGAGCCGGGGGCCCACGACGACTGCGTGATGGCCCTGGCCATTGCGCACTATGTGCGGCCGCAGCAGTCCATGCAGATCACAAAGCCGGCCGCCGGCGGCGGGACGGTTTGGACCAATGACATGTGGGAGGACTACAACAAGGCGAGCCAGGCGGAGCGGGAAATGCTGATCCGCATGTGGGGGCAGCCGGCGAGATAGGAGGAGCCATGAGCGAGAGCGAGAAGAAAACCAAGTCCGGGAAGCTGGATCTCTGGCAGCAGAGGCTGGCAGACAGCAACGCTGCGTATTCCGATGAAGTCCAGAAGATGGACGAGCGGGAGCGGATCTACAACGGGGACCACACACTGGCCCCCCTGGTCCAGGGGGACACCAAGAAAAACGGCATGCCGAAAAAGACCAGCCATGTCCGAAACATCGTGTTTGAGAACATCGAGAGCCAGGTCAGCTCCTCCATCCCTTCCCCCAAGGTGACGCCGCGGCGGAAGAAGGACGAGAAGCTGGCGGACACCATTGAGCACTTCCTGCGCAATGAGCTGGACCGGCTACCCTTCGAGACCATGAACGACATGGCGGAGCGCACGGTGCCCATCCAGGGCGGCGTGGGCTTTTTGGTGGAATGGGACAACTCCAAGAGAACGCACAGCACGGTGGGCGAAGAGGTGGTCAGCGTGATCCACCCCAAGCAGTTTGCCCCGCAGCCGGGGGTATACACGGGGATCGCGGACATGGACTGGTTCATCGTGAAGATCCCCACCACCAAGGAGGCAGTCCGACGGAAATACGGCGTGGCCATCCCGAACGAAAGCGAGCAGGAGCCCCAGGTGCGAGGCACAGGAAACGAGGACACGGCGGAGGATGCCGTGACCGAGTATGTGGGCTACGAGGTAAACGACAAGGGCGGGATCAACCGCTATGTCTGGGTGAATGACATCGAGCTGGAGGATCTGGAGAACTACCAGGCGAGGCGGCAGCCGGTATGCGCCAAGTGCGGCCGGGTGCGGCCGCTGCCCGGGCAGAGGCTCTACAACAGCGTAGAGGACACCCTGGGCAACCTGCTGCCGGACCCGGGGAGAGGATTTGCGGGAGGACTGATCCCGCCGGAGCTGACCGAGCGGGAGCTGGCCGGCAGGCAGATGGCGCAGCAGATGGCGGACGGGGTAATGGCCGGAGCCGCCGGCGGGCTTTCGGAAATGCAGGTCCAGCCCCCCGACCAGGAGGAAAAAGAGCCCCAGCAATACGACGGCGGGCCCTGCCCCTGGTGCGGCAGCGAGGAGTGGACCAGCAAAGAGCAGGAGTTCGAGCAGGTGCTGCTTCCCATGGAGACGGCGGGTGGCGTCGTGGTGGAGGGGGCCACCCCTGGGCTTGACGAGGCTGGGAAACCGGTCATGCGGCCCACCATGATCCCCTTCTACAAGCCGGACCTCTACCCCATCGTGCTCCAGCGCAGCGTGAGCGTATATGGACAGCTGCTGGGGAACAGCGACGTGGACCAGATCCGGGACCAGCAGAACACCGTGAACCGGATCGAGCAGAAGATCATAGACCGCCTGGTGAAAGCGGGCACCAGGATCACCCTTCCGGACAAGGCCAACTTGCGGACGGACCCGGAGGACGGAGAGCGGTGGTACCTGGGGAACGCGGCGGACAAGGCCATGATCGGCCTGTACGACTTCAAGGGAGACCTGGAGTATGAGCTGCTGTACCTGGCCAACGTCTACGAGGAGGCACGGCAGATCCTGGGCATAACGGACAGCTTCCAGGGGCGCCAGGACAGCACGGCCACCTCCGGAAAGGCCAAGGAGTTCAGCGCGGCCCAGGCTGCCGGACGCCTGGAGAGCAAGCGGGTAATGAAGAACGCGGCCTACGCCCAGCTTTTTGAGCTGATGTTCAAATTCTGGCTGGCCTACTCTGACGAGCCCAGGCCGGTGAGCTACAAGAACTTCAAGGGAGAGACGGAGTACGAGGAGTTCAACCGCTACGACTTTCTGGAAAGGGACGAGGACGGACAGTGGTACTGGAATGACCAATTTCTCTTCAGCTGCGACACCTCCGCCCCGCTGGCCAGCAACCGGGAGGCCATGTGGCAGGAGACCCGCATGAACCTTCAGACCGGAGCCTTCGGGGATCCGGCCAGCACGGAGACCCTGATCCTCTTCTGGACCAAGATGGAGGAGCTGCACTACCCGGGGGCCGGGACCACCAAGAAGTTCCTGGAGGACAAGCTGGAGCGGGAGCAGCAGCAGGCCATGATGGCGCAGCAGATGCAGTTGCAGCAGGTGGCCATGCAGGCAGCTCAGCAGCAGGCGGCCGCCGGCGGCGGGCAGCTGCCCCAGGGCCTGGAGCAGGCCGTGGACGAAAGGGCCAGGCAGGACGCCCTGGCAGCCGTTCAGGGCGGCGCAACGACGGGATCTGGTATGTAGGCATACATACTGACCATACGCAAGCCAACGCGGGAAAATGACAAATCACGAGGAAAGGAGGCGGCACCATGAAGGAGTGCGGCTACGCTGGGAAGATCAAGAACACGGGCACCCAGGTTGTGCAGGCGCCCAAGCAGACCACCAGCCAGAAGAAGGGCACCGTCAAGACGGGCGGCGACCTCCGCGCCGGCAAGAAGTAAGACCGGATCAGACCCAGGCCGGCGGACGCCGGCGCAATTACGCAAGCCAACAGCGGGAAAATGGCAGCCGGCCGTAGCGCCGGATATGGAGGCATTATGGCCGAGTTTACCGAGCAGCAAGTGTATGAGGCGCTGGGATTAGGCGCGAAAGAGCAGGAGCCCGCCGCCCCTGCGCCCGGAGCCCAGGAACCGGAACCCCAGGCGGAACCCACAACGGGAGGCGCGAAAGAGCAGGAGCCCGCCGCCCCTGCAAGCCAGGAGGAACCGCCTGCCCAGGAGGAGCCGGAGGGAACACCCCCCGCACAGGAGCCGGAAGGCGGCAGCGCGGCAGAAGAGCCGGCGCAGCAGCAGCCGGACAAAGCCCATGGGCAGCAGCTGACGGAGGAGCAGCGGAAGGAAAACGCCGCCAGGAGACGCCGCGAGGAGACACGGGCGGCCATCGACAAAGCGGTGCAGGACGCCGTGAAGGCGGAGCAGGACAGGTCCAAAGCGGAAATGGACGCCTTCTTTGCCGCCGCAGCTCTGAAGAACACCCTTACGGGAAAGCCCATCACCAACATGGAGGAGTTCAACGAGTGGAAGCAGGCCTTTGACGCCGCCAAGTTACAGCGGGATCTGAAGGCCGGGAAGCTGACGCCGGAAGGCCTCCAGAAGGTGATTGAACAGACGCCCGCCATGAAGCAGGTGCAGCAGATCGCACAGAAGCAGGAGGAGGCGGCCAGGCAGCAGAGCGAGGCGGCCGCCAAGGCCCGCGTGGACGCGGAGATCGCGGAGATCCACAAGCTGGACCCGACGATCAGCGAGGTGAAGGATCTGCTGAAGATGCCGACGGCAAAGGAGTTCTACGCCTTGGTGAAAAAGGGCAACTCCTTCTTGGACGCCTTCCGCCTGGCCAACTATGACCGGCTGACCACGGCGGCGGCGGAAGCAGCCAAACAGCAGGCCATGAACAACGCCCGCAGCAAGGACCACCTGACGGGCACGGGCCCCCAGCGCGGGCAGGGGTCCTCCCCTGTCCCTCCGGACGAGATGGCCATGTTCCGTCTTATCAATCCCGGGGCGACGGACGCGGAGATCCAGGCCTACTACAACAAGAACAAAAAATGACAGAATGGAGGTAAATCATGTTCCTTCCCATTAAGAGCGACAACGGGGCGGTGCTCCCCTGGGAGTACCTGCCCGCGGAGGCGGGTACTTATGTGGCGGGGCAGCTGCTGGCCGTGGACGCCACAACCGGCTATCTGGAGCCGATTGCGGCGGACCTTGTGACCACGCCCCCCTACCTCTGCATGGCAGACATCAAAGTGGAGACGGCGGGCACGCCGATCCCTGTTACCCGCGTAAGCAAGGACCACATCTACGAGACCACCCTGGCGGAGGCGACCTCTACCGCCGTTGTGGGCATGAAGCTCCAGGTGGAGAGCGGCGGCCTCACGGTCAGCAAGCCGGCCAGCGGCAGCGGCACCTTCGAGGTGGTCTCTCTGGACGGCACGGCTGCCGGCGACGCCGTGCGCGGCCGCTGGCTGTAATGCCGGCGAGCACGAAAGAAAGGAGATAAGAACGCATGAAGATTACGTTTTCCGAGGGCTCCGGCCTGAATGACAGCGTATACGGCAAGTGTCAGGCCCCCATCCGGATGTTCCTGGAGCAGCGTGGGGAGCAGTTCGAGCAGCAGAGCGTGCTGAAGGACCTGTTCCTCATGGGCAGCAGCGAGAACTACGGGGACCTGCTGACCACCATGACCGCCATGAGCGGCTTTGAGCCCGTGGGCGAGAACGGCGCCTACCCCGCCGACGGCATGCAGGAGGGGTACAGCAAGCTGATCGTCTACGACACCTGGAAGGACAGCTTCTCCATCTCCCAGGAGATGATCGAGGACGCCAAGCTGATGGACCTGCGCAAGCAGCCGGCAGCTTTTATGACCTCCTACAACCGCACACGGGAGATGTTCGGCGCGGCCCTCTTCGGCGGCGCCATCAAGGCGCAGGAGAAGATGCTCTACAAGGGCAAGAACTTCGACCTGACCGCGGCGGACGGCAAGACCCTTTTCAACACCGCTCACCCCCCCAAGGTGTCCGGCGAGAACCAGTGTAACCTGTTCAAGGACGCCTTCTCTGTGGACGCCCTGGGCAAGATGGAGACGGCCATGCACCTGTTCCGCGGCGACACCGACGAGATCCTGGACGTGGCGCCCGATACCATCCTGATCCCGGAGGTGGCCTCCCTGAAGCAGGCGGTATTTGCGGCCATCGGCGCCGACAAGGAGCCCACCACCTCCAACAACGCCTTCAACTACCAGTACGGCCGCTGGACGGTGATCATCTGGAGCTACCTGAACCAGTTTATCACCGCCAACACCCAGCCGTGGATCCTGCTGGACAGCAAGTACAACCAGACCTACGGCGGCGCGGTTTGGAACGACCGCGTGAAGTTGTCGGTCCGCTCCACCATCGACGACAACACCGACGCCAACGTGTGGCGCGGCCGCAGCCGTTTCAACGCCGCCTTCAATGACTGGCGCTTCGCGGCGGTGGGCGGCGTGTCCACCGGCGAAGAGCTGCCGGACTGATCGCGGACAACTGACCCAGGACGGGCAGGGGCACCCTTGCCCCTGCCCGTCTTTTTCACGGAGGATCTACCATGAAAATCTGCGTGTATGCAATCGCAAAGAACGAAGAGAAGTTCGTGGACCGCTGGGTGCACTCCATGCGGGAGGCGGACTATATCTGCGTGCTGGACACCGGCAGCACCGACGCGACTGTGGAGCTGCTGGCGGGTCGGGGCGTGATCGTGAAACAGGAGATCGTGGAGCCGTGGCGGTTCGACGTGGCCCGGAACAGATCCATGGACCTGATCCCGGAGGACACGGACATCTGCGTGTGCACAGACCTGGACGAGATCTTCAGACCCGGGTGGCGGGAGCTGCTGGAGGAGGCCTGGACGGAGGGCACGGAGCAGCTGCGATACACCTACATCTGGAACCTCAACGAGCGGGGCGAGCCTGGCACGGTGTTTCTCTACGAGAAGATCCACGCCCCCGGCGTGTTCGAGTGGGAACATCCGGTGCACGAGGTGCTGCGGCGCACGGACGGGCGCAGGAGCTGGACAAGGGCGGAAGAGCCCGAGATCGTGCTGGAGCACCACCCGGACACGGAAAAGAGCCGGGCCGGGTACCTGGAGCTGCTGGAGCTGTCGGTACGGGAGGCGCCGGAGGACGACCGGAACGCCCATTACCTGGGCCGGGAGTACATGTTTTGGGGGCGCTGGGACGACGCCATACGGCAGCTGAAGGCCCATCTGGCCATGCCGGCGGCGGTCTGGGAGCCGGAGCGGTGCGCCTCCATGCGCTTCCTCTCCCGCTGCTTCCTTGCCAAAGGAGACGGCCGGGAGGCCATGCGCTGGGCGCTGCGGGCCATTGCGGAGGCGCCGGAGACGCGGGAACCGTGGGTGCAGGCCCAGGAGGTGGCCTACGCTTCGGAGAACTGGGACGCCGTGGCCTTCTACGGCGAGCGGGCGGTAGAGATCCAGGAGAAGTCCGGCACCTACATCAACGAGGAGAAGGCCTGGGGCGCGTACCCGTGGGACGCCATGGCCTACGCCTACTACAAGCTGGGCGAGGTGAAAATGGCGGAGCAGGCAACGCTGCGGGCGCTGGCAGAGGACCCGAACAACGAGAGGCTGCTGCGGAACCTGGGCTTTTACCGGGGAGGTGGCGGGACGTGAAGATCCAGGAGGCAATCGACTGGGCGGACGAGATGAAGCCCAACGCCTTCACCAGCAAGGTGAAGCTGGCGTGGCTGAACGCCCTGGAGGGCAGGATCGCCGCGGACGTGTTCCTGATGGCGCCGGCGGAGATCGCCGCGCTGCGATACACCGAGGAGGACATGGGGTCGGAGCTGCTGGTGGCGCCACCCCATGACGACATCTACACCCTGTGGCTCCAGGCGAAGATCGACGAGGCCAACGGGGAGTACAACAAGTACGTCAACAGCATGCAGATCTACAACGAACATTTCGGAGATTTCGTGCGCTGGTTTGCAGGGCTCTACGAGCCGGCGCAGGGATACATGAGCGAGGAGGAACCGACACATGGGATTGTATGAAAACCCTCCCTATTACATCTCGGCCTACGGGCTGGCGGTGAAGCGGGGATTTGTTGGAACCCTGGACGAGTGGCTGGCATCGCTGGTGGGCCCTATGGGGCCCCAGGGCAGCGGCCTGGTGTTCCTGGGCACCTATCCCACAGAGGAGGCGCTGCGGCAGGCACACCCCACCGGAACGGCGGGAGACTGCTACAAGGTGGGGACCGAGGAGGACTACCTGGCCTACTACTGGGACGTGGAGGCGGCGGATTGGAGCAGCTTGCAGGTCATGGGCCCCACCGGCCCACAGGGAGAGACCGGCCCAACCGGCCCCCAGGGCCTCCAGGGACCCACCGGGCCCCAGGGTCCCACCGGACCCACCGGGCCCACCGGCCCTGCTGTAACCGGCCCTGCCGGCGCAATCGGGCCCACCGGACCCGCAGGACCTGCGGGACCCGGCGGAGAACAGGGACAAACAGGCGCAACCGGCCCCACCGGTCCCCAGGGAAGCGTGGGTCCCACCGGTCCCACCGGCCCCCAGGGGCAGCGGGGCGCCACCGGCCCCGCAGGCCCCACCGGCCCACAGGGAGAGACCGGCCCCACCGGCCCCCAGGGCCTCCAGGGACCCACCGGGCCCCAGGGTCCCACAGGCCCCCAGGGCAAGACGGGGATCACCGGGCCCACCGGCCCCTCTGTAACCGGCCCCACCGGCCCCCAGGGCCCCCGGGGCCCTACCGGCCCACAGGGCAACGGATTTATCGTCAAGGGCTACTACGCTTCCTTACAGGCGCTCCAGGCGGCGCAGACGAACCCTTCAGAGGGAGACGCCTATGGCGTGGGATCGGCGGCGCCCTATGACATCTACGTGTGGGACGCGGTGAGCAGCACCTGGAAGAACAACGGAACGATCCAGGGCGCGCAGGGACCCACCGGCCCCGCAGGCGGAGACGGCGCAGCGGGTGCCACCGGCCCCACCGGGCCTACCGGGCCCACCGGGCCCGCCGGCAGCAGCGGAACCGCGGCCAATGTCGCCGTGGGGAACACCACAACGGGAGCCCCGGGGACATCCGCCTCTGTGACAAACGCCGGAGACACCCAGAACGCCGTGCTCAACTTCACCATCCCCCAGGGCCCCACCGGCCCCGCAGGCGGAGACGGCGCAAGAGGCGCCACCGGGCCCACCGGGCCCACCGGCCCTGCCGGCCCTGCCGGCGGAGACGGAGCTACCGGCCCCCAGGGCCCCACCGGCCCCCAGGGAAGCGTGGGCCCCACCGGCCCCCAGGGCAACACGGGGACCACGGGCGCCACAGGTCCCACCGGTCCCACCGGCCCCCAGGGCCCCCAGGGCCCCACCGGCCCAACCGGGCCGAAGGGAGACACCGGGGACACGGGAGCAAACGGGGCGGTTGGCCCAACCGGTCCTACCGGACCTGCCGGCCCTGCCGGTGGAGCGGCCTTCTACCCCCAGCTGGTGGTATATGTGTCCTCCGGATCCACGGTGCAGGCGACGAAGGACGGCGAGACCCTGACGAAGGTGGCGTCCGGAGGCAGCTGCGTATTTGATCTGCCGGAGTACGGTACCTGGAGCGTGACGGCCACCCTGTCCGGGCAGAGCGCCAGCGACGAGGTAACGGCGGACGCGGTGAAGCAGTATCAGCTGACGCTGAACTACATCAGCGACACCCTGGAGGACAACGACTGGGACGTGATCTCCAAGGCCTTTGCCGACGGCGTGGCCAGCTCCTACTGGTCCAACGGCGACACGAAGAACATCGTGATCAACGGCCAGGTGGGCAACACCAACATCTCCAACCTGACGGTGAGCACCTTCATCATCGGCATCAACCACAACGCTGCCCGGGAGGGGAACAACCGGGGCCACTTCCAGATCGGCAAAATCAACGGCAAGCTGATCGGCCTGGTGGACGCGAACTACGGCTCCAACGTGAGCACCACGGGCTATTTCTCCATGAACAGCTCAAACACCAACAGCGGCGGCTGGAAGAGCAGCCAGATGCGGGCCAACATCATGGGAGGCAACGGCACACCGACGGCGCCCACCACCAACAGCCTGATGGCCGCCCTGCCGGCGGATCTCCGGGCGGTGATGGTACCCGTGACCAAGTACACGGACAACACTGGCGGCGGATCGGACAATGCCGGCTACGTGACGGCCACCACGGAATACCTGTGCCTGCTGGACGAGTTCGAGTACCACGGGGCCCGGACCTACGGAAACTCCGCGGCGCAGAACTACCAGAAGCAGTACGACTACTACAAGGCCGGAAACAGCAAGGTGCACTACAAGCACAACGACACTTCGGCCACGGCCTATGCCTGGTGCCGTGGTCCAAGGGCGGACAACTCCGGCAGTTTCTGCCTTGTCGCCGCCAACGGCGCCGCCGTCTCCAGCAGCGCCTACATTTCCTACGCGGTGGCCCCCGGCTTTTTTGTCGGATCGGCCGCGTAGCGGTATCCAGGCAGCATAGCACAAGTCTACGGCCGGACCGCCTGGCGGGAAACCGCCGGGCGGTACCGGAGCAACAGCCCCCGGCCAACGGGGAGAGATCCTGAATGAGGAAAGGAGCAGGAAATGTCTGTACTGAAGAACAAGCGCACGACCAGCAAGGCGGAGTTCGTCACGAGGGCCATTGAGATCTACACGGAGACTGTGGGTTTTTTATCCCGGCTTTCGGCCAGGTACTCCAGACTGGTGGCCCAGCAGACGGCCGAGCTGGCGGGCAGCGTGATGGATCACGCGGAGATGGCACAGAACATCTACCCCTCCGACGCCATGCGGGCGGAGCTGCGGAAGCGGCACCTCCTGGAGGCGCGGGCAGCCCTGATGGCGCTGGACGTGCGGCTTGGGCATTGCTACAACATCCTGCGCCTGAACCCGGAGGGAGCCTTCGTCAACAGCAAGGGGGCGAAGGTACCGGCGGGAGAAGCAACAGCACGGCTGGAGAGAATGGCGGACAGCCTGGGCCTGAAGATCGACCAGGAGAACGAGCTGATCAAGGGCGTGCTGGAGAGCGACGCCCGGCGGAAGAAAAAATGATGGTCATGGGTGTGTCTCTGATAACGTACCGACGGCAGACGGCGCTCTCCTTCGGCCACGGCCAATGCCTGGTGCCGTGGTCCAAGGGCGGACAACTCCAACAATTTCTGCCTTGTCAACACCAACGGCACCGCCAACAACAACAACGCCTACAATTCCTACGCGGTGGCCCCCGGATTTCGCGCAGCGGGGTCGAATGGAGTAGCGAAAGTGAAACGGACCCACGCGAAAGGAGAGACGCTTCCCGAGGCGAAAGCCCAAAACTGTACCTCTGATGCCCGGCGGACGGACGCTGCTTGCATGGCGGGTGATGTGCCTTACCCCGTTTCATGTGCGCCGGCAAAGCAAATTAGACGGCACCCAACAAGACATTTGTACGGAGGGCGAACAAAACCTTTATGACCAGTGAAGAGCGCCGAGAGGCGCGATACCAGCGGAGGCGCGCGGTCAGACGGGCGCGCCTGGAGGAAAGGAACCGCAGCATTGGCGGCGTAGACCGCGTTTTCGGGTATGACGCCCTCTACATGGCCGGCCGGCGGTGCTGCAACGGAGTGCGGTGGAAGCAATCCACCCAGCGGTTCGAGGCCCACCTGTTCTCCGGCACCGCCAGGCAGCGGAGAGAGCTGCTGGACGGGAAATGGAAGCCGCACAAGTACGTGCGCTTCACCATCCGGGAGCGGGGAAAGACCAGGACCATAGACGCGCCGCACATCAAGGACCGGCAGGTGCACAAGGCCCTGACCAGGGGCTGCCTGATCCCCCTGTTCGGCCCCAGCATGATCTACGACAACGGGGCCAGCATAAAGGGAAAGGGGCTGCACTTCTGCTTCCGGCGCCTGAAGGAGCAGCTGCGGTGGCATTACCAGAGATACGGAAGGAGCGGCTATGTGCTGCTGATGGACTTCTCCCGCTTCTTCCCGTCGGCGCCCCATGAAACGCTGTACCAGAGACACCGCAGACTGATCCTGGACGAGGATCTGCGCCGGATCGCGGACAGCATCATTGACACGGCGCCGGGCGGAGAAGGCATGCCCCTGGGCGTGGAGCCGAGCCAGATCGAGATGGTGTCCCTCCCCTCCCCTATCGACAACCACATCAAATGCCAGAGGAGCGTTCACTGTGCGGCCCACTACATGGACGACTACTGCGCGGTGCTGCCTGACATGGAACGACTGGTGCAGCTGCGCGGTGAGGTGATCGCCATGGCGGAGAGGATGGGGCTGCATATCAATCCGGCGAAGTGCAGCGTGGTGTCCGTCACCAAGTGGTTCAAGTTCTGCAAGGCAAAGATCCTGCTGGAGGAGAACGGAAAGGTAGTCATGCGCGGCAGCCGGGACAGCATGAAGCGGGCGAAGCGGAAGCTGCGCTCCTTCAGGAAAAAGAGGGCTGCCGGCGGCATCTCCCTGGAGAAGGTGGACGAGTACATGGTCTGCCAGAGGGCGTACTTCGACAACTACGACGACCACGGGCGGGTGCTGATCCTGAACAGGATGCGGCACGCCATGTTCGAGGAGGAGGTCACATGAAGCACAAGGTCTATGTGGCGCGGCGGCGCTGCCGGGAGCCGAACACCATCCAGGGCCGGGTGAATATCCCCTACGGAACGGAGCTGGAGGCGGTGGGAAGGTTTCTGATCTACCGCGGGCAGACGCTGTGCTCGGTGACGAGCCAACTGGCCTACGACTACTTTTCCCAGAACGACGACGGACGGGGACTGGAGCGGGGCGCCCTGGTGGCGGAGATCCTGGAGCTGCTTGGGCAGCCGAAGAAGATCTCCCTGGAGGAGAGGCAGAAGCGGTGGGACAGGATCTGGGCGGCGGAAGATCTCCACAAGTACCAGAGGAAGGATCACGAGGACTTCTGGGTGTGGAACTTCGACTTCTACAACGCGCCGGTGGAGGACCTGCTGCGGATCAGGAATTTAGCGAAGGAGGCGTAAACCATGTATGAAATCATCAAGGGCGGCGTCGTGCTGGCCATGACGGAGAAGCCCACCTACATCAGGGTGGCGGAAAACGGCTGCTACACCCTCTGCGAGGCCGCGCAGGCCCAGGGGGTGGCCGTGGCAGGGTCGGTGTACCACCTGGAGGGATTGCCCGCCCTGGAGGGCGCGGAGGACGTGACGCTGCGGGAGACGGACGCAGGCGAGCAGGTTATGAACGCCAAGCGGGCGGCGGAGGAGGTGCAGGCCACGAACTCCATTGCCTTTGTCACCCTGGCGGAGAGCGGGGCCATCGACGAGGTAACGGCGTCGGAGCATCCGGACGTGTTTGAACGGTGGGCATACCCGGTGAACTACACCGTGGGGCAGCTGCGGACCTATGAGGGCGTGCTGTATAAGTGCATCCAGGCCCACACGTCCCAGGCGGACTGGACGCCGCCGGCGGCGGTGAGCCTGTGGGTAAAGACCAACGATCCGGCGGAGGAGTGGCCGGAGTGGTCCCAGCCGGTGGGAGCCCATGACGCCTACGAGCTGGGGGCGCAGGTGAGCCACAACGGGAAACACTGGACCAGCGACGTGGCGGCCAATGTCTGGGAGCCGGGTGTGTACGGCTGGACGGAGGTGGATGCCTGATGGAGCAGTACATTATTCCGGCCGCCGCAATGGTCCTGGTGGCCGTCATCGAGGCAATGGCTGCGCGGGAGCGGCGGAACGCCAAGAAGGAACGGGAGGAAGAAGCGGAGCAGCGCAAGGACCAGGAGGACCTCATTGTGCTGCTGATCCAGGGGAATTGGGCGGCAATCGCCCTGGGGGAAGCGACGGCCAGGGCGGTGCAGCGGATCCCGGACGCACACTGCAACGGGGACATGAAGGAAGCGTTGAAATACGCGACCGGCGTCAAACACAAGCAGAAAGAGTTTCTGGCACAAAAGGGCGTCCACGCCGCCATGGAGTAACGCCATGGATGGAAAGCGGGTCAAGACATCGAGGCTGCGGGCCCTGGCGGAGAAGCTGGGGTCCATCCCCCACCTGTTCGCAAAGTGCGTGATCATCCATTGCGTGATCTGCGGGACGCTGGCCTGCGCCTATGCGCTGCGGATCCTGTCCAGGACGGGGCAGGACCCGGCGGCGCTGCTGGGAGTGATCCTGGGCTTTTTCGGCGGGGAGCTGCTGCTTCTCTGCCTGCGGACGGTGCTGCAAGAGAAATCCACAAACAAGAAACAGGGCGAGGAGCCCGGAAAGGAAACGGAACCATGAAACAGTACATCGGAACGAAGCTGATCGAGGCGGAGCCCGCCTACCGGGTGGACGGGAAAACGGTGCAGCCCACCACGTGGCCCATCCCGGAGGGATCCAAGGCGGAGGAGGGCTATGCTGTCCGGTACCCGGACGGGTACATGAGCTGGTCCCCCAAGGCGGTGTTCGAGGAGGCATACCGCCCCACGGACAACCTGAACTTCGGGCTGGCCATCGAGGCGGTGAAGAAGGGGAAGAAAATTTCCCGCGCCGGATGGAACGGAAAGGGGCAGTATGTGCAGCTGGCCACCTGCATCAGCTACACGGACCCCGCCGGGGCCGTGGTGAACGCGGAGCACAAGGCCATCGGGAACCAGGCGCTGGCCTTCGTGGGCACCTCTGGGGTGCAGCTGGGGTGGCTGGCGTCCCAGGCGGACATGCTGGCGGACGACTGGACCATCGTGGAGTAAGGAGGACAACATGACAGAGCAGATCATTTCCATCATCGTGGCGGTGCTGACCGGCCTGGCCACGTGCATCCCTCTGGCTGTGAAGCTGGTGCAGTATGTGAAGCAGGCCACACAGGAGAAAAACTGGACGGCGCTGCTGGGTCTGGTGGTTGACCTCATGGAAGAGGCGGAGGGCAAATTCAACGACGGAGCCACCAGGAAAGAGTGGGTCATGGCCATGGTAAAGACCAGCGCGGAGTATATCAACTACCCGGTGGACAGCGAGGCCCTGTCCGGGCTGATCGACGCGCTGTGCGACATGACGAACATTGTAAATGCGGCGCCGGAAGGCGAAACAGAGAAAGGAGCTACCGAGGATGAACAGCCTGCCTAAATGCGAGGCCACCAAGGCCGGACTGACGCCTCCGGAGGATCCGGCGGAGTTCGAGGCCTGGCGGAAGAGCCTGGACCCGGACGCCATGGGCTTTGACGGAGCGGAGTTTGACGGAGGTGAGGAACTTGGGACTGACCATTGAGAAGCTGCTGACCACATACAACTTCTCGGACAGGCCTGCCGGCAGCCGGGAGATCGAGTACATTGTGATCCACTACTTCGGATCCCTCGGGACGGCAAAGGCGGTGGCCAACTACTTTGCCAGCGCATACCGGGGCGCCTCCGCCCACTACTGCGTGGACGACGGAGACACGGCATACCAGTGTGTGGAGGACGAGGATGTGGCGTGGCATTGCGGAACATCGGGGACCTACTACCACCCGAGCTGCCGCAACAGCAACAGCATCGGCATCGAGGTGCGGCCCTACAAGCTGGACCCCTCCACCGCCTCCAGCGCCTCTGTGAGGGACTGGTATTTCACGGAGCAGACCGTGGAGAACCTGGTGGAGCTCACGGTGTCCCTGATGCGGAAGTACAACATTCCGCCCGAGCGGGTGATCCGCCACTACGATGTGACGCACAAGTGGTGCCCCCGGCCCTGGATGGGGGACGACATCAACCTCTACTACGGAGAGAGCGGCAATGCCCAGTGGGAAAAATTCAAGGAACGGATCGAGGAGGAGACACAGATGCGCTACAACACCATGAAGGAGATCGAGGACGGGGCGGGCTACGCGCTGCCCACGGTTCAGAAGCTGGTTTCCCTGGGGTACCTTCAGGGGAGCGGGAAAAAGGACGAGGACGGATACCCGGCGGACATGAACCTGTCGAAGGACATGCTGCGGATCCTGGTGATCAATGACCGGGCCGGCCTCTACGAAGGTTGAGCGAGCGGGGCCGGCCGTGATGGCCGGCCCCATTTTCAAAGAAAGGAGGTGCGGGCATGCCATCCAACTGGCTTTACATTGACACAAACTTCCCGACCTTCACCGGAGAGGAGAACACCGAGGAGAAGGTAACAACCATCCAGAATTACATGTTCATGCTGGTGGAGCAGCTGCGGTACTCCCTGCACAACCTGGACCTGTCCAACATGAATAAGACGGCGGTGGAGCGGTATGAGACCTCCCTGACAGAGCCGATTTACGCGCGGATCGAGGATGGAGAGGAAAACATAGCCGAGCTGGCGCTGACGGCGGCGGGACTGGCCCTGCGCCTGAACGACGCCGAGGGGAACATCACCTCCCTGACGGCGACGGCGGAGGGATTGAGCATGCAGATCTCCGACGCCGAGGACGACATCATCCAGCTGGGGATCACGGCCCAGGGCCTGGCCACACAGGTTTCCAACGCCCAGGGGCAGATCACGACGCTCCAGCAGACGGTGGACGGCTTCTCCATCACCGCCTCCAACGGCTCCAGCAGCTCCTACCTGTACCTGACCAGCAACGGGGTCGTGATGGCCAGCACAAGGATCACCTTCAGCGGAATGGTCACCTTCGCGGATCTGTCCTCCAGCGGCGCCACCACCATCAACGGGGACAACATCGTTACGGGCACCATCAGCGCCATGACCATGGTGGGCAACGACATTTACGGAGGCAGCATCACGGGGACGACGCTGCGCAGCGTATCCGGATCGGACAACGGCCTGGAGATCTACTACGGAGCGGTGAACGGCAGCCTGCTGGTGGGCGGCATCTGCTTCGACGACAACGGCCGGGGAACGTCGGACGAGGCGCGGTACCGCATGTTCATCTATACGAGCAGCGGGTACATGGACTGGGCCATGAAGCTGCGCTCTGCCGGCGGTATGTCCCTGGAGAGCAACGACAATATCTACATTGAGGCAGCTACGAACCTGACGCTGCGGGCAGGGTGGAACATCTGGCTGGAAAACCCTACAATAACAGACGACGACGGAAACACCTGGCAGTTCAAAGAGGACGGTCTGTACCGGAACTACGTGAAGGTAATCTCTCTGGACGGCGCCGGCGCGTGATAAGGAGGACGACATGAAGCTGATCGAAGCGGTGAACGCATATTTGGCGGCGGATGAAATGAGCCGGGAGAAGTGGCCGTACGCGGTCTCCCTGGCGGTGGTAAAGGTGAAGCGGGCCCTGAAGGACGAGTTCGACTTCTTTGTGGAGAAGGAGCGGGAGCTGATCGCCCGGTATGCCGTCCAGGACAGCCGGGGGAACATCAGGCTGACGCCGGAGGGGCGTTTCGTGTTCCGGGATCCGGCGGACGGGGCGGACTACGAGCAGCAGCGCAGGGAGCTGGGAGAGACGGAGATCACGCCCACCCACAAGCTGGTGCGGGTGCGGGCGCCGGCGGAGATCAAGCCCGCCCATATCGAGGCGCTGGACGGCCTCATCGAGTTCACGACGGAGGAGGGATCGTTGTGAAGCTGCCGAGTGTGCAGTATGCCGACGGCATCAAAAAGGGGCGGCAGGTGCAATTTGGGGGGCTGAACCACAACCTGGGCGCGGCGGACGGTGAACTGTGGGACATGCGGAACCTGACCAGCGACTATTTCCCTCTCCTGGCCACACGGCCGCAGCGGCTCCTGTATCGGAAGATGGAAGGGACCCCCGGGGGACTTTTCTCGTGGGATGGCCTGGCCTGGGTGGATGGCACCGGATTTTACTTCAAGGGAGAGCGCCGGGGGACGGTGACGGAAGGGGAAAAAACCTTTGCGGCCCTGGGCGCATACATCGTGATCTTCCCGGACAAGGCCTGGTACAACACCCTGACCGGGGAGTTCGGCAGCCTGGAGGCCACCTGGGCGGGAAGCAGTCTCACCTTCACCAACGGGAAGCTGTATGAAGAGGACGCGGAGGCGAACTGCATCCAGGCCGCCGGCGTCAACTGGGAGGACTACTTCAAGGCCGGGGACGCCGTGACCATCGAGGGATGCACGAAGCACCCGGAGAACAACAAGACCCCCATTATCCGGGAAATCGACGGGGACAAGCTGTATTTTTATGAGTACATATTCACCCTGGATGGCGACGAGGGGAGCGAGCCGTACACGGAAAGCGGAAGCCTCACCGTGAAGCGGACCGTGCCGGATCTCCTGTATATCTGCGAGAACGAAAATCGCATGTGGGGGTGTGATAAGACCACCATTTATGCCTCCAAGCTGGGGGACATCTTCAACTGGAACGTATATGACGGCCTGGACACAGACAGCTATTCCGTGGATACGGGAAGCGCCGGCAGCTTCACGGGGTGCGCCTCCTACCTGGGGTACCCGATTTTCTTCAAGGAGGAGCACATCTACAAAGTGTACGGGTCCATCCCCTCCAACTTCGAGGTCATGGGCTCTGCGACGCTTGGTGTGGCGGAGGGCAGCGCGGGCAGCCTGGCCATTGCGGGAGAGATCCTGTTCTACCTGTCCAGGGCGGGGGTGATGGCCTACTCCGGAGGGATCCCGCAGCCTGTTGGGGCAGCCTTCGGGACGGAGCGGCAGAAGGATGCCGTGGCAGGGTCTGACGGGCTGAAGTATTACATCAGCATGCGGGGCGCGGATGGGGCATGGCGGCTGCATGTCTATGACGCGCAGCGGGGGCTGTGGCACACGGAGGACGAGACCCACGCCACGCACTTTGCCAGGCAGGACGGGAACCTATACATGCTCACGGACCAGGGGGAGATCTGGATGGAGGGAAACATCCAGGACCCGCCGGAAGGAGCGACGCCGGAAGGCACCGTTGCGTGGATGGCAGAGTTCGGGGATTTCACAGACGACGATCCGAACAAGAAGGGCGTGTCAAAAATCCAGATCCGCCTGGAGCTGGACGAGGGAGCGACGGTAGAGGTTTACCTGCAATTCGACACGGACGGACAGTGGCAGCGGGTGAACGGGGCCCTGGGAGAAGGAGTGAAGCGAAGCTACTACCTCCCTATCATACCTCGCCGCGGGGACCATTACCGGATGCGCCTTCAGGGCGCCGGGGGCTGCCGGATCTATTCACTGGTGCGGGAGTTCTACTCCGGATCTGAACTGAAAAGCACAAAGGGGAGGAATTAAAACATGGCATACACCTATGACGATTTCTTGACCGCCGCAGGCAGCTCCGGACTGCTGGGCGAGTTTTCCCAGGCGGACCTGGACACGGCCATGAAATACCCGGAGTTCGGCCTGTCCATCCTTTCTCTGAAGAAGGACTACCACAACGCAACGACGGAGGAGCAGAAGCTGCTGGCCAATGAGGCGGCCAACGAGCTGCGCAGCAGCTACGGGAACTACAAGGGCGGGAGCGACGGGGGCTCCTTCTACTCCCAGGGGAAGATCCCCGGACAGATCGACAGCGTGTTGGACCAGATCTTCAACTACGGGTCCTTTTCCTTCGATCAGGAGGCGCCGGTCTACGACAACCAGTATGCGGAGCAGCAGCAGGCCCTGCTGGACGCCATTCTGAACCGGGAGGACTTCAGCTGGAGCAAGGAGACGGACCCACAGTGGAGCAGCTACAAGAAGTCCTACCTGCGGGAGGGGGACCGGGCGACGGCAAACGCCCTGGCGCAGGCGTCGGCGGCCAGCGGGGGCAGGGCCTCCACCGCGGCGGTGACTGCGGCCTCCCAGGCCGGGGACTACTACGCAGCGCAGCTCAACGACATCATCCCGACGCTGTACCAGCAGGCCTATGATCGGTACCTGAACGAGTACAGTATGATGCTTCAGGACCTGGGGGCGGTGAATACCCAGGAGCAGCTGGACTATGCAAAATATCTGGACCAGCTGGGCCAGTACAACACGGACCGGAACTTCGCCTACGATACGTACCTCAACGGCTTCAACATTCTTCAGGGGCAGCTCTCCTCCCTCCAGGGGCAGGACGCCGTGGACTACAACCGGTACATGGACCAGATCAACCTGGACATGCAGAAAGAGCAGATGGAGTATGACCGGCTCTGGAACGAGGACGAGCGGGACTACAACAGAGGGCAGGACAGCCAGAGCCTGGCCCAGGCGCAGATCGACGCCATTCTGGCGGCGGGAGGAACCCCGGGCGAGGAGCTGATCGCAGCTTCCGGGTACAGCAGTGAGTATGTGCAGGCTCTGGAGGAGGCGTACCGGCGGGAGGCGGCGGGCTCTTTGAGCGGCGGCGGTACCGGCGGAAGCACCGGAGGATCCGGGACCGGATACAACAATGGAAGCCTGACCACCACGCAGATCAAGCAGATGCAGACAGCCCTGGGCGTGGAGGCGGACGGATACTGGGGGCCGGCCACGCAGGCAGCCGCCGGCGGACTTTCTGCGGATGCCGCATGGGCCATCATGTCCGGAGGCGGAACCCAGGAAACCGGCGGAGACGAAGGCGGATCGGACCCCGGGGCGAGCGTAACGAACCAGACGGGAGACGGGTGGATCCGGGTGGCCGGATACAGCAGAGTTACCTGGCAGGAGCTGGAGGCCATGGTGGACCGCGGAGAGGTGATCGAAACCTACAACCCGGAGACCGGAAAGTACAGCTACCGAAAGAACCCGGACTACAACGGATAAGGAGGACCTGCCATGGCAAGCAATTTCCTGAAGAACGTGGCACAGAAACAGGCGGAAAAGATCGACCGGGAGTATGGAGCCGGCGCCTATGGCGGAAGCGAGTGGAGAACCCGGAACACATCTGCCGGCGGCGGGACCACGCAGACCGCGACGGCCGCACAAAGCGCCCAGCAGAACCAGTTGAGCGGGGCGAGCTCCTTCCTGCGCTCCCAGGCCCAAAAGGCCCGGGAGCGCGTGGACGCGGAATACGGCGCAGACGCATACGGGGGGAGCAACTACCGCTTCAACACAGCGGCGAGCAGCTTCGCCACGGTGGACGAAGCGGCGCCGGCGTGGGAGAGGTATGAGCAAATCACCGCGGGGCTGGCGGCGGGACAGGAGCGGCTGACAACCTCGCAGCAGGAACTGGAGACGCTGCGCTCCGCCTATGACACGAACCCTACCGACGCCAATGCAAACGCCTATAACAACAGGCTGCGGCAGTTCCAGGCGGACCTGGATGCCTACAATGACCTGGTGGAGCAGTACACATACATGAACAGCCTGGAGGGCATCCAGGAGAGAGTTGACGAGCTGACGCCGCTTGCAGAGGCGGCGGAGGCGGCCAGGAACGAGGCAAGAACGGTTATGACCGGCCTGCGGCGGTACGGGACAGAGGAACAGAAGGCGGAGTGGGAAGCGAAGCTGGAGACGGCAGAGGCGGACTACGAGAAATACTCCTCTGCCCTGAACGATCTGGCCGCGCTTCACTACCAGGTGGAAAACGAGGATGCGAGAGAAAGACTGGCTGCCGATGCGGCGTCGGAAGAGACCTTTGGGAGCGTCGAGGCCATCCAGGAGGACATGAACAAAGTAACGGCCGTCATGTCCTACGCCTTCAACAAATCCGGAGACGCTGCGCAGGCGGCGGAATACACGCAGTACCTGATGGAGAAATACGGACTGGATCAGAAGGCCATCGACCAGTACGCTATTTCCGGAGCCGGCGGAGCTTACGTCCCCAGGACGGATGGGGGCAAGTACAACAATATCTACGAGCTGTACCAGGAGCTGGAGCAGCAGCGCGCCCAGATGGTGGGACAGCTGGAGGAGGCAGGCTTCGATTACGGGCGGATGGAGCAGTATGCCCAGATGCTGAAGGATGCGGAGGAGTACGCGAGGAAGCAGGCGGAGTGGGAGGCCTACGCGAAGGAGCACCCTATCCTCTCCTCCATCGACACGGTGCTGATCTCCCCCTTCCAGGGAGTTGATTACCTGAAAACCATGGTGGGGGGCATTGGAAGCAGCGACACGGGGGATCTGCAAAACTATGTCCCCATGAACGTCTACAACATGGACGCCACGAACTACGTGAACACCGTGAGATCCACCGTATCAAAGAGCATCGAGGATAGCACGGACTGGGAGCTGTTCGGGCAGAATGTGGCCTCCTTCCTGTACCAGACGGGCATGAGCGTGGCGGACAGCGCAACGCAGGTGGCGGCCTTCGGGTCTGCGGCGGCCTTCTTCATGGGGGCGTCGGCGGCATCCAACCAGGCAAAAAACGTGATCGAGCGTGGCGGGACGAACAGCCAGGCCTTCTGGGGAGGACTGGCTGCCGGCGCGGCGGAGGTCATTTTCGAGAAGGTGTCCATTGATCAGCTGCTGAAGCCGAAAACGGTAGCAGGCATGAAGGACCTGCTGCGGGAGACGGTGAAGCAGGCAGGCGTGGAGGCCAGCGAGGAGATGCTGACGGAGATCTCCAACATTCTGACCGATGTGGCCATCATGGGGGAAAACTCCGACTTCGAGAACCTGGTGACGCAGTACATGCTCCAGGGAATGAGCGAGGACGAAGCGAAGAAGCAGGCGGTCCTGGACTGCATTGGGCAGGTAGCGTGGGCGGGCGCCGGCGGCGCTCTGTCCGGCGCGGCCATGGGCGGCACCGTGAACGTCGTCAACTATGCGCAGAACGCGGCGGCCGCACGGAACGTCCGGAACCTGGGCAGGCAGTTCCAGCAGATGGGGGACGATGTTGTGGCTGCCATCGTGCAGGAGGGGCTGGAAAGCGACCCGTCCACCGACAGCTACCGCATGGCGCAGCAGATCCAGCAGAAGATGGAGGCCGGCGAGACTGTGACGGCCCAGGAGCTGGGGGTGCTGTATCAGGCAAATGTGGTGGCCATCAATCAGGAGCAGGAGACGGCGGCGGATCCTGAAGGAGTGCAGGAGCAGGACCTTCAGAACCCCGCCCTTCAGGCCCGGCAGCAGCTCCTGAACAGGGCGGCTGCGGTCGAGCAGCAGAGGAGGCAGACTGCGCGGCAGGAAGCCGAAGCGGGCGTGCCCGGGACAGAGGATCAGACAGAACTGTTCAATGAGCCGGGCCAGAGGGAGCCGGAGGGTGCAGACCTTCAGGAGCAGGCGGCGGGACAGGCCCTGGAGGAAGAACAGGCGCGGCTCGGCGTGGAGCCGGTGCGCCAGGATGTGCAGGAGGGCACAGAGACCATCCAGAACCCCGTGCTGGCAGCAAGGCAGGCGCTTCTGGATCGCGCACAGCAGAACGTGGATGGAGCTGCGCAGCAGCAGGAGGAGTTGCAGGGATTGAACCTGCCGGTACTGGAAGATCCGGCGCCGGCGAGCCATGCCACCATGGAGCCGGTAACGGCGGAAAGGATGGAGCAAGTCTATGGACAGCAAGAGCAGCAGAGCACAGGACAAGGAGACCTTACAGGGATTGTCGCTCCCGGAGGCGGAGCAGCCGCAGCGGGCGGCGGAGGGCAGCAGACTTCCGCTCCGACAGCGGTATCACTTCCTGGTAGAGACGGAGGACGGAGAAGGGATGTCCCTGGGAGAGGACGAGTTGAGCGTGTACCTGAAGCAGCGCGGCAGCGCGGAGGAACCCGGGAGAACCGGGATTTAGGAGAGAGCCGCCGGCGGATGGCGGCGGATCAGCCGATGGTGAGCCCGTCCGACGTGGGCGTGGCATACGGATCGGAGGACCAGACCTTGCAGGTGCTGCCCAGGGACAGCTGGGACGCGGAGATCGCCCAGGGTGTGGCATGGGCGGAGAGCAAGGGCGTGCGGGACGTGACGGTGGTGGTGGGCCCCATCCGCGTGGAAGTGGAGGGGTCCGTCGGAACCGTCCAGGCTGTCATGGACAAAACGGAGCGGCGTATCGTGATCCGCGCGGACGGCGTGACCCGCAGCTTCTCGGAGAACCTGGAGCACGAGGTGGGACACCTCCTCTCCACGGAGAACGCCGTAAGGACCTTTGCGCAGCTGGTGAAGAGCCGGTACAAGGAGGCGGCCTGGAGGCCCGCATACGAGGCGTACCAGCGCAAGTGGGCGCCGGTGACGAATTATTATGAGGGCATGACCCAGGAAGAGATCGAGCTGTATGTGTTCGAGGAGATGATGGAGGACGCCTACTCCGAAACGAACCGGTACGGAACCCGCATGAGTGTGTATGCGGCGGAGGCGGATGCTGCCCTGGAAGGGACGGCGCAAGTGGACCAGGAAGCCAGGCCGGACGCCGGAGACACGGGAGAAGAGACCGCTGCGGCCACCGAGCGGACGACCGGTCCGCCTGCCGGGCAGGAGCGTTTCTCTTACGGAGGAAGATACGCCAACCAGGCGGACAGCGAAAGCCTGGCAGAAGCGGAGCGACTGGAGATGCAGGGCGTAGACCCGGAGACCATCCGACAGGAGACTGGGTGGTTCCGGGGAGCGGATGAACTGTGGCGCTTCGAGATCGACGACAGCGCCATGGAGTATGACCGCGAAGGAAACATGCGCGGGGCCGTGGACCGCCGCCGGTCCTATGAGCGGGAAAGCAGAGCCTGGGAGCGCCTGGAGGAGACGGTAAGCGACGAGGAGTGGGAGCTGCTGCGGCAGTATCTTGCGGAGACGCCGAGGGGAAGATCCGGCGGAACGGAGCGGGAACGGACCCTTTACCAGGAGCTGGAGCAGCGCGTGGGAGAGCCGTTCACACAGTGGGCGGCAGAGAGATCAGGGCGGCCGTCCGGAGGATCTGAAGGCGGCATGCTGGCGGACTTCATCAGACACGACGAGCTGTTCAAAAATTATCCCCAGCTGAAGAACATGCCGCTGCGCTTCGAGAGCCTGGAAAGCGGGCTGATGGGTGTATACGACGGGACGGAGGTTGTCCTGTCCGATACGCTGCGGGACGCTCCGGAGGAAACCCTGATCCACGAGGTGCAGCACGCAATTCAAAGAGCGGAGGGATTTGCGAGCGGTGCAAACCCGAGATACTGGGAGAGGCAGCTGCAAAGCGGGTATGACGGAAGGACCGCCGGAAAACGCCGGGAGGCGGCGGAGCTGTGGGAACAGTATTACAGCATCCGGGACAATGAGCCGGAGTTCTTCCAGGCCATGGTGGATCTGGACGCTATGGCGCCGGACGTGCCCAGGGGAGAGATCAACTGGGACACCCTGGAGCAGGTCCAGGAGGATCCGCCGGAGTGGCAGCGGTATGACGCGGCCAGAGAGGCGGCGGAAGAAAAGTACGGAGACACAAAGGTATGGGATTTTATCGACCTGCGGTACAGGCTCAAACAGGCGGAACTGACCAGCGACCGGAGCGCCTATGATCTGTACAGGGATACCGCCGGAGAAATCGAGGCCAGGGACGCCGCGGCGCGGCGAACCATGACGGAAGAGCAGCGCCGGAGGATCAGGCCGAACACCGGGAACGAGGATACGGTGTTTGCGGAGATCGAGGACTGGATGGGAGACCTGGACCAGGAGTATGGGCCCCAGATGCAGGAAGATCTTACCGCGGCGCCGGTGGACACGCAGGAGAACATCCAGCGCGTGGCCTCCATGGAGCCGGTGGCCTCCATCACCGGGGAGGAGTTCAGGAAAGGAGACATGGACCTGATCACCCAGGTGGAGAACTTCTTTTCTGAACAGGGAAACCGGGCGCATAACCCTCAACTGGGAGAGGTTGTGCTGGACCGGAGAGGAGTAAAAAGCGACATTGGGCATGGAATTGGCAGAAAAAAAGCCGCTGCCTTTGCAGCGGTTCCTGAAGTTATTGCCCGGGGGCAGGTGGTAGACTACCAGAGCAACTGGAAGGACAGAGGGTACGATACAGCTGTGATCGCAGCTCCTATCCAGATCGGTGGGCAGCCGTATCTCGCCGGTGTGGTAGTAATCCGGAGCCGGCTGACCAATCGCTTCTACCTCCATGAGGTGCTGGCAGAAAACGACGGAGCAGCGCCGTTCAAGACCGGGGCCCAGGATCTGGGGAAGCCCGGCGGCGATACTCCGTCTGTCGTCAGTATACTTGGGAAAATCCGGGATGTCAAGCACGGCACGGGGCAGACCGGACCGGAAAGCCAGGCTGAAGGGACCAGGTACTCTGTTGACGAGGACAACCAGGGCAGGCAGCTGACAGAGGAGCAGCAGCGATACTTCGAGGACAGCCAGATCAGAGACAGCCGAGGCCGGCTGCTGACGCTGTACCATCAAACGGACGGCGCTTTTACGGTGTTCGAGACGCAGCGTGAGGGCGCAGGAGCGAGAGACAACGGAACCCCGTACGGGATCTTCCTAAAAACGACGCCGAATGACATCGGCCTCCGGGGGAAGCGGCAGATGGAGCTGTATGCGAACATCACCTCCCCCCTGCGCGCGGCGAACAGAGAGGATCTGGCGCGGCAGCTGGAGCGCATGTCTCCGGAGTACGCCTCTATCATGGAGGAGCAGCGGAGACTGGACGATACCTACCATGGGCGCTTTGAGCAAGCGAAGGCGGAGCTGCGAGACTTCATGGCGAAGTGGAGGGAAGAAAACCCGGACGCGGGCCGGAGGGATCTATACGATGTGCCGGAGTTCAACCGCCTGTATGAAGCGGAGGACGCCGTGATCGACGAGTGGACCGAGATGGCCAATGAGCTATCCAGGAGAGCGAAGGAGACGATCACCACCGCACTCTCGGAGAACGGGTATGACGGTGTGATCCTTGCGCGGGACGCCGGCAGCTTCGGAAGGAGCACGGACGCCTATATCGCCCTTCGCCCGGAGCAGGTAAAGAACACGGACAATACGGCGCCAACCAGCAGCACGGACATCCGCTTCTCTGTTGACGAGGAGCAGGACGCGGATCTGAAGGAGCGGCAGTTCCGGGCGATCCAGGAGAGCAACCCGGCGGCGGACGACTACCACACCTGGGTCAGGAGCGCGGAGGAGATCAAAACCTTCCAGGAGGCTCTGGAGGACCCGGAGTGGGCAGAGTATGACAGCTTCGATCCGGACTATACCAGGGGGATGGCGGACGCCGCCCTGGAGGCCGGAGAGATACGGGTGTTCAGCAGCTATCCCATTGAGCGTGGAGTGTTTGTAAGCCCGTCCAGAATGGAGGCGGAAAGCTACTCCGGCGACGGGAGCGTTTACCAAAGGACGGTGCCTCTGACCGACGTGGCGTGGATCGACCCAACGCAGGGGCAGTACGCGCCGACGGAGAACCAGAGGTATTCCGTTGATGAAGAAGGAGACGCGCAGACCGAGCAGCAGACCGAAGAGCAGGAGAAGAAAACCAGAAGGCAGCGGACCACGCGGCCGGTAGCAGAGAGCCGCCCTATCCTGGCGAAGAAGGGGCTGCGGCAGAACCTCCTGGGGCTGTTCTCCATCCCGGACGGGATGCGGGCCGAGCTGGGAAGCGTCATTGACCAGTATGCGGACCGGATGCTGAAGGCGGGGTCTCTGACAGAGCAGGACCGGGCGGCGCTGTTTGACAGGATGTACTCCTCCGGCGTCGTTACCCTTCCGGCGGACGACTATTTCCAGACCGGACGAGAGGCTGTGAAGGGCGGCAGAGTGTATGTCGCCCCGCGGGATCAACACGAGTTTGGGGATGATTGGAACGACTTTAGGAAGCGAGCGTTTGCTGCCGGCATCTACATGACCAGTGATCCGAGGGACCAGGGTATCGACCAATGGAACGCCGAGCTGGCGGACATGCTGCCCGGCCTCTTTGACGCTGACGAGCTGGACAACAGAGCCATCCTGGAGCGGATCGTCCAGGTGGCAGAGGAGGGAAAGGACGAGAAGGTTAGCCTTGCGGAGTATACCGCGCAGCTGGCCGAAGAAGAGTATGTGAGCGAGGACCAGGTGCTGGACGATATGGAGAGGAAGATGGACTGGGCGCTGCGCACCTTTGCGGAGAAGGCAAGCCTGGAAATCCACCTCCGAGATCGTACCGGCGTGAAGATCGCCCAGGAGCGGGAGCGTTTTGCGGAGTATTCCCAGAAGCAGCGCGAGCGGGAAGCCCTCCGGAGAACCGAGGAAAGAGATCAACGAAAAGCCCAGCTCCAAAGGCAGCGAGAGAACCGGGAGCTCCGCGAACTCCAGCAGAGAACCCTGAAGCAGCTTCAGTGGCTGTCTAAAAACCGCTTCCGGGCGCCGGAGACGCTGAAAGAAGCGTGGGACGAGGTGCTGGGAGACATCGACATCTATGCCGCCGGCGCCGCGAATGAGATGAACTGGAGCAAGCGGTACGGAGCCACCTGGCGGGATCTGGCGCAAATGTATAAAGAGGCCCAGAAGAATGATCCGAACTTCCTACCGTCCAAGGAGTTGGAACGGATCGTTATGCGGCTGGACGGCGAGAAGATCGCGGACATGGACATCTCTGCCCTTCAGGATCTTTACCGGGCGGCGGTAGGCATCAGGACCGAGTTCTACAATCGGAACAATGTGATCAACGATGAAATGGGGAGAATGTTTGCGGAGGTATACACCGACGCAAAGAGAGAGATCGAGACGGCCCCCGGCGGATATACGGGGGGCACGGTTGATCGGCTGTTCAACCTGGAGCAACTGACCCCCATGAACATCCTGGAGAGAATGGGGGGATGGAACCCGGACGGCGCCTTCTACTCCATGGCAAAGCAGTTGGAAAAGGGAGAGCGGGACGTGAGAGCCTATACGGTGGAAGCGAACCGGTACCTGGAGGACTTCCTGACAGAACATGCGGACTGGGTAAAGCGTGCTGACGGACAAGGAAAGGACGCCATCTGGTACGAGCTGGAGGTACCGGAGCTGCTGGAGCTGGGCATGGGTGACAAGCCCATCTTCGGGGCCACCAAAAAGGTCTATATGACCCCATCCCAGAAGGTGCACCTCTACCTGGAGAGCAAGAACACGGACAACCTGCGGCACATGACCGGCGGGCGCACCTTTGTCAACCGGGAGCTGTATAGCCAAGGGAAGCGGCAGGAGGCCCTGGCCCAGGGCACCACCATCAAGCTGGCGCCGGAGACGGTGAAGAAGATCGTATCTGACCTCACCGAGGAAGAAATGGAGCTGGCAAGGCTCCTGGAGAACTACTACAACGACTTCGCGGCCAGGAGGATCAATGCGGTGTCCAATGCCCTGTATGGGTACGACAAGGCTATGAGCCGGAACTACGCCCCTATCTACACCAACAAGAACTACACCAAGAGCGAGATCGGCGTGTTCGATGTCACGGCGGAGGGCGTGGGAAACCTGAAGGCGCGGCAGTATGCTGTGAACCCCAGTTACAACATCGGTGCATTTGACGCCTTCGAGCGGCATGTGGAGCAAACGGCGAGGTTTGTGGGGATGTCCATACCGGCCCGGAACTGGCAGACCCTGCTGAACTGGCGGGAGAAAAACAACAGTGCCGGGGATGTGATCACCCATAAGTGGGGTGAAGAGGGAAAGCGGTACATTACGGATCTGATCGAGCGACTGCAAGGCGGCGGAAGCATCGAGAGAGACACGGTGAGCACAGCTGCGGATAGGTTGCTTAGTCGGTACATCTCTGCCATTTTCGGCGCGAACCCCAGTATCATCACAAAACAGTTCGGAAGTATCTTCATGGCAATGCCGGAGCTGGGCGCGAGGAACATTCCGACGCCGACGCAGCTGCGCAGCATCGACAAGGACCTGATCGCAAAGTACACGTCCGAGCTGGCATGGCGCGGCATGGGGTATGCGACGCCGGAGACCAAGCAGCTGAAGGAAAATCCAAACTGGACACAGACCAATAAGTTTACCCGCTTCACCTTTGGTGGCGGGGCCATCATTGCAGCGGACCAGACGGCGGCAAGCGTTCTCTGGCCGTGGGCAGAAAACAAGGTGCGCCGGGAGTTCCCGGACCTGGAGGTGGGAACGCAGGAACAGATCGACGCCGGGCAGAGCCCCTTCTATCGTAAGGTGGCGGAAGAGTTCAACAACGCCGTGAACAGGAGCCAGTCCGTATCCGATGAAGTGCACCAGGGAAAGCTGCGAAAGAGCAGAAATCCGATTACGCGGGCCCTGACGATGTTCAAAAGCGATTCCGCCCAGGGATACAACCAGCTGCGGAAGCGGATCGGAGAGGCAAAGTATTACGAGAGATCCGGAGCAGACGCGGAGACCGTGCGGAAGGCAAAGCGGGCTGTCGGTGTGACGGTCATGGGCATCCTGGCCAACAACCTTTGGGCAACTGCAATTACATTCCTGATCGCCCTGTGGAAGAACAAGGGGAAATACTACCGGGACGACGAAGAGGAGCTGACTGTGGAAAGCGTAGGCATTGAAATGGCCTCCACTCTCTTCAGCAGCCTTGCAGGCCTGGTGGCCGGCGGAGAAGAACTGGCCGATGTGATCGGAAATATCATTACCGGGGACACTTGGTATGGGATCGACGCGCCGGGTATGGAGCAAGTGTCAGACCTCATTGAGCTGGTAGACCAGCAGGGCAAAAACGGGGCGAAGCTGCTGCGCGGCGCTGTGGATGTCTTGAACAACGGAGGAGACCTGGGAGAATACCTGCGGAACAACGGAGGAGACATCGTGGGCGGCGTGAAAGAGCTGGCCCAGGCGGTGGCAACGTACTTCGGAGGAATACCGGTCAACAACGTGGAGGCGTACCTTTTGGGGCTGGTCAAGTGGGCGGCGCCGGAGGTGGCAACCGCATACGAAAGCGCGTTTTCCTCCGCCCAGAAGAGCGACCTGACAGGACTGACCGGGGAAGCCCTGGCAGTACAGACAGGGAGCCTGCTGGATCTCCGGGTAGGAGACACAGAGGAAGGAACCGCGGAGGCCCTGGCGGAACTTTACGAACAGGGATACAAGAAAGCTGTTCCGTCGGATGTGCCGTCCAGCGTGTCCATCAATGGGACGGACCACGAGCTGACACCATACCAGCAGCAGGTCTATCGTGACGCCTGGAGAGGAGTTGTGGCCGGAACCCTGGACGAGTTGGTTGCGTCGGATCTCTTCCAGAAGGCAGATGCGGAAACGAGGCAGAGTATGCTGGAGCGGCTGTATGAATACGGCGCCTCCAGGGCGAAAGCTACGCTGTTCGAGGATTACGAAACGGAAAGCTGGGTGGAAGGAGCTGGAGAGGCGCAGCAGGCGGGCATATCCGCTGCGGAGTGGGCTGCTTACTACGCCATGGTGTCCGAGATCAAGAACGACAAAAGCATGACCTCCTATCAGAGGGGGGAGGCTGGAAGAGATCTGATCCGGGCGGCGGATCTGACCGACCAGCAGAAGCTGACGCTGTACGGAGCGGTATACGGAAGCGACGCAGACGGCCGCATGGAAAAATTCCGGGCCATGATGGACGCAGGGCTCACCTTCGCCAAAACGATGGATGTGTACGGGAAGTACGCGGAGTTGGAGGCGGACGAGGAAGCGAGTGCTGCGGACCAGGCGACCGACTTCCACCTGTGGCTGGAGGATCAGGGATTTTCCACGGAGCAGATGGGGGTGATCGAGGAAGAGCTGAAGTTCTGGAGCATGATGCCCGGTCAAGCAAACAGCAAGGTGGTGATGGCCAACGATTACGGAATTGAGCCGGAAACCTACGACGCGCTGAAGGAGGCCATTGCAGAGATCGACGCCAATGGATCGACAACCCAGGACGAGGCCACCGCAGCCATCAATACCCTGCCGGGGCTGACGACGAGAGAGCGGGCAATCCTCTGGCAGCTCCAAAATAAGGGATGGAGCGCGGAGAAGAACCCGTTTGACGTTGCCACAGGGCGGGAGATCTACAACGCCATGCACGCGGAGGACAATGAAGAGGAGGAGCAGCAGCTGCCGCAGCTGCCGAGCCTGAACCTTCAGGAGACGCCGGACCTTCCGACGCTCTCTCTTCCGACACTGGACTAAAAAAGAGGACCACGGGATCACCCGTGGTCCTCTGCTTCATTTATGCGGAAATGTTGTTTCGTAGAGATCGTCAGAAGGAGGAGCGGACGGAAATGGATGCTCCTTCCGGTATTGGAGTGCTGCGTCGTGGATGCCGTCTTTGACAAGACGCTCCACCTCGCTGTCGGGCAAGTGGTAGTCATAGACAAGGCGGGCAAGCGTATCGTCCGAATACGTCCAGGTGGGAGAAGGCTTCCGGGGGTATTTGAATACATAGGAGGATTTGTCGGTCAAGCGAATGCGGCGCAGCTCGTAGTGTTGATGAAGCCCCCAGGCGAAAAGAGCGACTGCGAGTATTTCAATAATCATCGTGAACCCCCTTTCATGGATTACAGACAGAGCACGGAGTGTAGCCCTGCGCAAAAGCGGACAGTCTGGACATCAGGATTTTGGAGCTGTCGAGATGGGAGCACCAAGAGCGGTGGTACTTTGTGCCGGTCAAAGTGACATACACAGGATCTTCAATACCGAGAGCAGCGGCGTAGCCATCACCATATCCGTCGTTGTAGCCCTCTTCATAGCCGGCCTCCGAGCCGACCTCTGCCCCGTCACGGTAGCCGTCGTTGTAGCTATCCTCCGCGCCGGTTTCATAGCCCTCCTCGCGCCCGTCGTTGTAGCCCTCTTCATAGCCGGCCTCCTGCGCCTCTGCTACCTCCCTTTCGTGCGTGCGGGAAGAGACGCAGCCGGAGAGGAGCAGAAGAGCGGCGAACAGAAAAGGAGCAAACCTGGACTTCATTACGGAACCCCTTTCTTATGTTTTCAAGAGAATTATGGGATATTACCATAAGCATAGCTGCAAATCATGGTAAAGTCAATTAAAATACGTGATATTACCATAAAAAATCAAGGGGGCCGCATGAAAGCGAACGATTTTGAAGGACGTAGGAATATCTCTGGAGAGCGCGTCCGTTTGAGGCGGCTGCACCTTCGGATGTCGCAGGCGGCGCTGGCTGCAAAGGTACAGACAGAGGGCGTAATTCTGGAGCAGGACGCAATAAGCAGGATCGAAAAAGGGACCAGGATGGTGCAGGACTATGAGCTATGGGCTATGGCTGCCGCCCTCGGTGTCACATCGGACTGGCTCATGGCGGGAACAGAAAATGAATAAAAAAATCCCACAGGCCGAAAGCCTGTGGGATTTGTGATTTATGGAAACATAAGGTATTGACAAATTCTGCGTTTTTATGGTTTATTAACATAAAACAGAGAAGGAGGAACCGGAGATGGGAGAGAGACGCTTTAGCCACCTTACTTGGAAGAACCGCCTGAAGATCGAAAAAATGCTGAAGGAGAAGCACAGCGTGAGAGAAATAGCTGACGCGCTCCATGTCCATAACTCTACCATCTACCGGGAGATTAAAAGAGGCCTGACGCAGCAGAGGACCTCCGAACTGGTAGACATCGAGGTATACTGTCCGGAAACGGCGGACCGGAAGTATAGAGAAAACCTACGCGCGAAGGGACCGGACCTGAAGATCGGGAACGACCGTGAGTTGGCGGAGTATCTGGAGAGCAAGATTGCAGAGGAACGGTACTCCCCTGCGGCTGCCCTGGCGAAAATCAAAGAGGAGGGGCGGATCTTCAGCGTAGAGATCAGCGAGTGGACCCTATACTCCTACATAACCAAGGGCATCTTCAGCAAACTAACAAACAAAGATCTGCCGATGCGAGGGAAAAGGAAAAAGCCCTATCGGAAGGTACGGGAGGCACGGCTGCCGAAAGGAGACGGCATCGAGATGCGGCCGCCGGAGATCGACACCAGAGAGCAGATCGGACACTGGGAGATGGACAGCGTTATCTCTGCGAAGGGGTCCAAAAAGAGGCTCCTGGTGCTTACGGAGAGAAAGACCAGGCATGAGATCGTTGAGCTCCTGAAGGACGGAACGACAAAGAGCGTGGTGGCTGCGCTGGATCGGATCGAGCGCAGAGCGGGCCCGAGGGCGTTCCGGGAGATCTTCAGGACAATTACGGTCGATAACGGATCGGAGTTTCAGGACTGCGAGGGCATAGAAAGATCGTGCTCCAGGAAGGCACCGAGAACGCATGTCTATTACTGCCATCCGTACTCCGCGTATGAGCGGGGCAGCAACGAAAACGCGAACAGAATGATCAGGAGGCACCTGCCAAAAGGTACGGATTTCTCCACACTTTCTCAAAAAGATGTGAAAAAAATTGAGGAGTGGATGAACAACTACCCAAGAGAAAAACTGGGATGGAGGAGTGCAAACGCAGCCTTCACAGAGAGCCTGGAAGAGATCGGCATACAGTGGCGTTGCTATGCCGGTTAAAAAATTTTAGCTTTTTCTGCATTAAACTCTTGACTTTTCAATTTCCGCGGCGGAGACAGACAATGGTTTTAAGTTCACCAACCGTTTTTCCAACAGCAAGCGGCACCTACCCACCCTGTTTGAAGCTGCCGCCGCTAAACCAGGCATCCGGCACAAACTCATCCGTCCTTATACACCCCGCCACAACGGCAAGGCGGAACGCAGCCACCGGGAGGACCAGAAACGGTTTTACTCCTGCCACAACTTTTACTCGCTGGATGACTTCGCCAAACAACTTGCTGTCCACAACCGCCGCTCCATCAACTTCCCCATGAGGCCCCTTCACTGGCTTTCTCCCGCAGAGTTCACTGTCCAATATCTTTGACAAACCTACAATTCGCGTACGGAAGAATACAAAAGGCACGGCAAGGCGCAAACGCGGCCCCGGACCAGCCGGTCCGGGGCCGCGTTTGCGTTTATTCCGTTCGCTTTCCCTCGGGAGAGATCTCACCGCCCAGGGGGATGGGGTCCGGAGCGGCAGAGACCGTGGGCGTGTGCCTCTCGCGCTTCTGCTCCGGGTCGGGATAGCGGTCGGCCAGAGCGGGGTCCCGGCCCTCCAGGATGGCCACCATCTCCGCGCCGGTGATGGTCTCCTTCTCCAGAAGATAGGCCACTACCTTGTCCATATCCTCCCGGCTCTCCTCCAGCGTGGCCACAGCCTGCTTGTAGCAGCGGTCCAGGATCTCCTTCACCGCCCGGTCCATGGCGGCGGCGGTATCCTGGGCGCAGTCCATGCCGTAGCCGCCGTCCAGGTACTGGTTGCGCCTGGAGGCCAGGGCCATCATGCCGAACTCGTCGCTCATGCCGAACATGGCCACCATGTTCCGGGCCACGCTGGTGGCGTCCTGGATGTCCTGGGCAGCGCCGTTGGTCATGGTGCCCAGGACCACCTCCTCCGCCGCCCGGCCGCCCATGGAGACGGCGATCTTGGCCAGCAGCTCGTCCCGGGTGCGCAGCTCGGTCTTGTCCTCCTCGGGCATCAGCAGGGTATAGCCCAGACTGCCCTGCGTATGGGGCACGATGGTGATCTTCTGCACCGGTTCGGTATTCTTCTGCTTATAGGCCACCATGGCGTGGCCCACCTCGTGATAGGCCACCAGCTTCTTTTCAAACTCGGTGAGGACGCTGCCCTTTTTCTCGCTGCCGGCAATGACCAGCTCGAAGGAGACCAGCAGGTCCTCCTGATTGACGGCCTTTCGTCCCAGGCGCACCGCCCGCAGCGCGGCCTCGTTGACCAGGTTGGCCAGATCCGCGCCCACGGTGCCCGCGGTGGCGATGGCGATCTTTTTCAGATCCACGTCCTCGGCCAGGCGGATATTGCGGGTGTGGACCTGGAGGGTGGCCAGCCGCCCGGCCAGGTTGGGCCGGTCCACGATGATGCGCCGGTCGAACCGCCCGGGCCGCAGCAGCGCCTGATCCAGCACCTCGGGCCGGTTGGTGGCGGCCAGAAGGATGACACCCTTGGTGGGGTCGAAGCCGTCCATCTCCGCCAGCAGCTGGTTGAGGGTCTGCTCCCGCTCGTCGTTGCCGCCCATGCGGTTGTCCCGGGACTTGCCGATGGTGTCGATCTCGTCGATGAAGACGATGCAGGGGGCCATCTTGCTGGCCTCCTTAAAGAGGTCGCGGACACGGGAGGCGCCTACGCCCACGAACATTTCGACAAAGTCCGAGCCGGAGATGGAGAAGAAGGGCACGTTGGCCTCTCCCGCCACCGCCTTCGCCAGCAGGGTCTTGCCGGTGCCCGGCGGGCCCACCAGCAGGGCGCCCTTGGGCAGCTTGGCGCCGATCTCGGTGTACTTTTGGGGATTGTGGAGAAAGTCGATGATCTCCACCAGACTCTCCTTGGCCTCGTCCTGCCCGGCCACGTCCTTAAAGGTCACGCCGGTGGATTTTTCGACATAGACCTTGGCGTTTGCCTTGCCCACGCCGCCCAGGCCGCCGCCCATCTTGCCGGCCATATTGCGGAACAGGAAGGAGAAGAGCACCACCATCAGCACCATGGGCAGCACGTAGCTGATGAGCAGGCTGACGATGGGGGAGAGGGGCTCCTCATAGGGGGAGCCGTACTGGACCACGCCGTACTCCTCCAGCAGGGGGATCAGGCCGTCATCCCGCACGTTGGCCGTGGTGGGAGGCGCGCAGTAATAGGTCTTCTGGGTGGTGTTCAGGGTCTCCAGCGGGGGCAGGCCCAGCTGGCTCTCGGGGCTGGGGCTCTCCGCCGGGGCGGCGCTCTCTTCGGCCGGTTCGGTCTTGGGGTAGATGGTGTACTTGGCGCTGGTCATCTCCACCGCTTCCACTTTGCCGTCCATCACCATCTGGCGGAATTCGCCGTAGGTGATCTCCTGCGTATGGGCCGAACGGGCCATGGAAGTGGCGTAGTTTACCAGTACGGTGATGACCAGGGCCCACAGGATGATGGAAATGATGGCGGTGGCGTTGCGCTTGCCGCCGGCCCCCCCGCCTCTGCCGCCGCTGTTACGATTATCGGGCATGAAATGTATATCCTCCTTGGAACGAATCGCTCGCAATTATTTTCGGTATGGAACGAACGTGCGGTAAGACTGTTATAGCACACACCACCCCAAAAAACAAGGAAACCGGCGGGGAAACCTGTAAACTTTCTATGAAATCGGCCCGCCGGGACGGTATTCCGCCGAACCAAACGGCGCTTTGCGGCGGCCGGCGGCCGTGGGCGCGCCGCCTTGCTTTTCTGTTACAGGCGCATTTTTGGCTTTTTCTGTACGCCGTCTTGTGGTATACTGTTGCCGTTATCACACAGGGAAAGGCGGGACAAGCCATGAAGGAGCGCAGGATGGAGGCCCAGGCCGAGGCCGACGGCATCATCGAAGGGCGCAACGCCGTGCTGGAGGCCCTCCGGGCCGGTACCAGCATCGACAAGCTCTATCTGGCCCGCGGCGAGACCGACGCCGCTCTGGGGCATATTGCGTCCACGGCCCGGGACAAGGGCATCGTGGTGGTGGAGGCCGACCGCCGCAAGCTGGACGGCATGAGCCGCACGCACGCCCACCAGGGCGTGATCGCCCTGGCGGCCGTGCGGGAGTATGCCAGTGTGGACGATATTCTGAACGCGGCGCGTGAAAAGGGCGAGCCGCCCCTGATCGTGGTGTGCGACGAGCTCTCCGATCCCCACAACCTGGGCGCGGTGATCCGCACCGCCGAGTGCGCGGGGGCCCACGGGGTCATCATCCCCAAGCGCCGCAGCGCGGGGCTCACCGCCGTGGTGGCCAAGACCTCCGCCGGGGCGGTCTCCCATGTTCCGGTGGCACGGGTGTCCAATCTGCCCGCTCTGCTCCGGCAGCTCAAGGACGAGGGCGTCTGGGTCTTCGGCACCGACGCCGCCGGGGACCGGCTGCTGTACGAAGCCGACCTGAAGGGTCCCGCCGCCATCGTCATCGGCAGCGAGGGCTCCGGCATGGGGCGTCTGGTGGGTGAAAACTGTGATTTTCTGGTGCGGATCCCCATGCGGGGAAAGCTCAATTCGCTCAACGCCTCTGCGGCGGCGGCCATCCTTTTATACGAGGCCGTGCGCCAGAGGATGCTCTGACGATGATCTTCACGTCCGCCTCCTCCGTGCACCCACGGCTGGAACCGGACTGGAATAACGGGTGATATGACACATGGCAAAGGACCGGGACGACGAACTGAATAAAGGCCCCTCCAGCGGGGAAGAGACGTTTTCCCTGGAGGAGATCATGGCGGAGTTCGGCGCCGGGCGGGGCAAGCGCCCCGTGGGCGACGACACCATCCCTTTTCCCACCGTCCCCTCCGCCGCTTCCTCCGCCCCCACCGGGCGCAGGCCCGGCAAGGTAGTCTCCTTCCCCGGCGCCCCCGCGCCCGCTCCGGCGCCGCCGGAGGAAAAGGTGGTGGAGTTTCCCGCCGCCCCCCCGCCGGAGGAGCCGGCGGGGGCGGAAGCGCCGCCCGGGGCCGAAGTGCCCGCCCCGGCCTCGGACAACCCCATTGCAGAGGGGCTCAACCGTCTGATGCAGAAGGCGGACGATTACGCAGGGCATATGTTTGAGGAGGAGGGCGCCGAGCAGGACGAGGCCGTCCGCCGGGCCGAGCGGTATATCCCAGGCACCGACGAGGAGGCGCCGGAGCAGGCGCGGCGGGAGCGCCGGAAGCGCCGTGCGCCGCCGCCCGCCCCCGACCTGCCCCCGGCGGACCTGGCCCGCCGTTACCACAAAGGGCTCAAATCCCTGCGTGTGCGGAGCGTACTGGCCTTTTTGCTCTGCCTGCCGATGCTCTACCTGACCCTGGCCCCCCTGTTCCCCCTGCCCCTGCCCGCTCCGCTGACCCCACGCCTCCAGACGCTGGCCCTGGCCGGGCTGCTGGTGCTGGTGCTGCTGCTGGGGGTGGATGTGCTGGCCCGGGGGCTGTTCCGGCTCTTCCGGCTGGAGCTGGGCATGGATACGCTGCTGGTGTTTTCCTGCGCCGCCACGCTGGCCGACGCGCTCACCCTTCCGCAGCTGGACCCCCGGGACGGGCAGCTGCCTTACTGCGCCGCCGCCGCGCTGGCGGTGGCGTTCCTGCTGCGGGGCACTTGGCTCAAGCGGCGGGGACAGCGGCTGGCCTGCCGCACGGCGGCCTCCGCGTCCGAGCCCTATCTGGTCACCCTGGACGAGGGGAAATGGAACGGACGGGATACCTATTGCAAGTGGTCGGGCGCTCCCATCGGCTTCGGCCGCCAGATGCAGGCCGCCGACGGAGCCGAGCGCATCTTCCACCGCTTCTGCCCGCTGCTGTTTGTGGCCTGCCTGGTGCTCTCCCTGGTGGCCTCCGTGGGCATGGGCGCGCCGGAGCGGCTGCTGTGGTGCCTCTCCGCCACCCTGGCGTCGGCCTCCTCCTTTTCGGGGGCCCTGTGCTTTGGCACGCCGTGGCATAAGCTCTCCCGCCGCCTGTCCAAGTCCGGGGCCGCCATCGCCGGATGGGACGCGGTCACCAGCACGGGCGCGGGCAGCGGCATCCTGCTCACCGACGCCGATCTTTTCCCGCCCGGCTGCGTCTCTCTGAACGGCATCAAGGTCTTCGGGGACTTTTCCGTAGACAAGGTGGTCTCCGCCACCGCCACCCTGATCCGGGATTCGGGCAGCGGGCTGGACAAAATCTTTCACGACCTGCTCCGCTCCCAGGGCTGTGTCTACCGCCGCGCCCAGGACCTGTGCTGCTACGAAGGGGGCGCGGGGGCGCTCATCCGCGGGGAACAGGTGCTGGTGGGCTCCTCCGCCTTCATGCACCTGATGGACGTGGAGCTGCCTCAGGGCCTCAATGTAAAAAACGCCGTCTTTTGCGCGCTTGACGGGGAGCTGGCGGGTATTTTTGCCCTCAACTACTCGCTTCACGGGCTGATCGAGCCCTCCCTCAACGCCCTGATCCGCAACCGGATCACCCCCGTGCTGGCCACCCGGGACTTCAACCTGATCCCCGCCATGCTCCGCCAGCGCTTCAAGCTGCCGGTGGAGAAGATGGAGTTCCCGGCGGTGGAGCGGCGGCGGGAGCTGTCCGGAGCGGAGCAGTCCCACAGCGATATCCTGACCGCCGTCCTCTGCCGGGAGGGCCTGGGGCCCTATTCGGAGGCAGTGGTGGGGGCCGCCCGGCTGCGCCGGGCCGTGCGCTGCTCCGCGGTGCTCGCCTGCGTCGGCGCGGCTGTCGGCGTGCTGCTGGCCTTCTATCTCACCTCCGTGGGGGCCTACTCCTCGCTGTCTCCTTCCAACCTGCTGGTATTCCTGTTCATGTGGCTGGTGCCCACCCCGCTGATCTCCGGCTGGGTGGACCGGTATTGACCCGGACAGAAGAGGCTCCCCGGACGGCTTGGGCCGTCCGGGGAGCCTCTTCTGAGTCTCTGGAAGCGCCGGCCCGCCGCACGCAGGAGTTGTCCGCCAGAAGCGGACAACTCCCCAGGCTGCCGAAGACCCCTCCCGCAGGAGCGCCCGGGGCGGAGCCGGCCGGTATGGGGGCGCAAGTCAGTCCAGCGCGGCCAGAGCGGCGGTAAAGGCTGCCTCGCCGGCGTCGGCGTTCTCCGCGATCAGGAAAAGCACATACCCGTCCTGCACCAGCAGGCGGGCGTCCTGCACCTTGGGCAGATTCTGGGGCAGATACCAGGAGAACGTGTCCTCCTGGCTCTGGCGGTAGGTCTCCAGAGCGGTCTTGACGGCCTGCGTGTCGGCGCCCTCGGCCAGTTTGCCGAGAACCAGGGTGTCGGGGCTGACCATCATGGGGAAGAAGCCGACAGCCTGCTCAAAGGCGTCGGCGGGCAGGCCGTAGGTCTCGGCCATCCCCTGCGCGTCGGTCTTCATGCCGTAGCCCATGCCCGACGCATCCATGATCTGATAGGCCAGCTTCACCAGCGGCGCGTTGTTGGGGGTGGTGATGGCAAGGCCGTCTTCCGCGGCTTCCACCGTGTACCCCTCCAGCCCCTCCAGAAGCGCGGCGGGCAGGAAGGTGACGCCCTGCACCACCCGGGCGGTCACGCCTTCGGCCGCCGTGTCGTTGACGGTGACCGATCCGGTGGCAAAATCCACGCTGATCACGTTCCCGTCCAGATAAAACGCGCCGGTATTCTCCTCTTCGTACCAGGCGGCGGAGCCGTGATCGGACTCGGCCACCAGGCGCATGGGCAGCAGCCCCTGGCCGGACACGGCGGGGACCCCGGCGGTGTCCAGCGCCTGTCCGTTGACGGTAATGGCGCCGGCGCAGGCCGTGGGCTTGGGGGAAATGAGCCGCTCGGGCTCACCGGCCAGGGCGCCGATGGACAGGGCGCCGGTCAGGGTCACGGCCAACGCCAGTGCGGGAAGCTTTTGGTTCATATTCTGCATTCTCCTTGTCGTTCAAACTACCGGGCTTACCCGGCCATGTTACATCAGACGGACCGGGGCGCAAAAAGTTCCCCCGGGCGTTTATTTCCCCACCGGGGCGAAGCTGCCCCGGCTCAGGCGGCACAGGTCGCCCGGCGCCAGCTCCACCTGGGCGCCGATGCGCCCGGCGCTTACCGTCATGCTCTCCCGTCCCCGGGCGCTCTCGTCCAGCACGGTGGTAAACTGCTTTTTCATCCCCAGCGGGGAACAGCCCCCGTGGACGTATCCGGTCAGCGGAAGCAGCTGGGCCTGCCGGATCATCTCGATGGATTTCTCCCGCACCGCCCGGGCCGCCGCCTTCCGATCCAGCTCGCTCAGCACCGGCACCACAAACACGTAATACTTCCCCGTGGCCCCCTGGGTCACCAGGGTCTTGAACACGGCGCCGGCATCCTTGCCGATCCGGGCCGCCACCGAGACCCCGTCCACCGCCCCGTCGGGACAGGCGTAATAGTGGGGGATATAGGGGACCTTCTTCTGGTCTAACAGCCGCATCACGTTGGTCTTTTCTTCCGCCATGTTTCTCGCGCTCCCGCTTGTAATTTCGGCCCGGCCGGGCTATGATTGGGATATCATACTACAAATAAGGAGTCAATGCAAATGCATCTGGAAGACTGCAGGGAGTTTCTCATGAACACCGCCCGCCGCCTGCTCGCCGCCGACAGCCCCAGCGGCTTTACGCAGCAGGCCGCCGCGGTTGTGGAACAGATCGCGGAAGAGCTGGGCTATCCTGTGCGGCGCACCAACAAGGGCAACGTGATCCTCTCCGTGCGTGGGCGGGAGCGCGGGAAAACGGTCGGCCTGTGCGCCCACATCGACACGCTGGGGCTGATGGTGCGCTCCATCACCGCCGACGGCATGCTGATGATCACCAAAATCGGCGGGCCGATCCTGCCCACCCTGGACGGGGAATACTGCCGCATCTACACCCGGGACGGGCGGATGTATACCGGCACCATCCTCTCCCTCTCTCCGGCGGCGCACGTATTCGACGACGTGCTGACCCGTCCCCGGGACGAAAAGAATTTGGCGGTGCGCATCGACGAACCGGTGCGGGACAAGGCCGGCGTGGAGGCGCTGGGCATCTGCGCCGGGGATTTTGTGTGCTTCGACCCCAAAACCCAGGTCACCGGCAGCGGCTTTTTAAAGTCCCGCTTCATCGACGATAAGGGCAGCGCCGCGTGCCTGCTCACGCTGCTCAAGCTCCTGCGGGATACGGGAGCCGCCCCCCGGTACGACACGGAGCTCTGCTTCACTGTACACGAGGAGGTCGGTCACGGCGGCTGCGTCATGCCGGCGGTGGACGAGCTGCTGGCGGTAGACATGGGGTGCGTCGGGGAGGACCTGAACTGCACGGAGTACCAGGTGTCCATCTGCGCCAAGGACAACAACGGCCCCTATGACTACGGTATGGTGTCCCGGCTGGTGGAGCTGGCCCGCGCCAACGGCGTGGACTACGCCGTGGATATTTATCCGCATTACGGCTCCGACGTGGCCGCTTTCTGGAAGGCGGGCAACGACACCCGGGGCGCCCTCATCGGCCCCGGCGTCCACGCCTCCCATGGCATGGAGCGCACCCATTTCGACGGCATGAAGCATACCATCCATCTGGTGTGGCTTTATCTGGAGTGCGCATAAGGCGCGCACAGTGCGCTCCATCGCGCCGTCAGGCGCGCAGCCCGGCGGGATTCACTCTCGCCGGGCGGATGCAAGGCACGGGGTCCCCGCGGGATCACATCCCGCGGGGCGCGCACCCATTTCGACGGCATGAAGCATACCATCCATCTGGTGTGGCTTTATCTGGAGTGCGCATAAGGCGCGCACAGTGCGCTCCCAGCCCGCTTTTTCGGCAGGACTCCGCCGGGTTTATTTCACGGCATGCCTATCGCAGCAACGCCCAGGGATGCAACAACGGCCGCCGCCGTGCGGGCAAGCGCCTTTTCGACTTGCGGGCCATGATTCGGGGGTAATCCCCGTACAATCAGGGGAAAAAGGCGGCTTTACGCCCGGGGGTTGCATTTTGTTTCCAAATAGATTACAATATAGTAACAAAAAATATCGGTTGGAAACAACTGTCTGCCGTAAGGAGTGATTCCCATGCGCAAACAGCTTTTGGCTCTGCTGCTCTGCCTGGCCGCCCTGGCCGGCGTTTCCGGCCCGGCTCTGGCCGCCGGGGAAGCCGCCTCCGCAGAGCCATCCGTACCCCAGATCTACGTCGACGGCGCGCTCTACGAGCACGCCTACACCGCCGTCATCGAGCATGTGACCTATGTATCCCTGCCCGCCCTGGCCCAGGTGATCCGTCCCACTGTGACGGCGAGCTGGGAGACCGGCCGCGCGGTGCTCCGGGACGAGGGACTGGAACTGACCGCCAAGCCAGGCGACCTGTACCTGTGTGTCAACGGCCGGTATCTTTACATCGCCGGCGGCGTGCAGGTCGGCTATGACGAAAACGGCGGTGCCGTATGTACGCTGGTCCCGGCCCGCACGCTGGCCCAGGCCCTGGGCGCCGCGCTGACCTGGGACGGAGCGATCCAGATCTCCACCGCCGGGGCCGTGCTTCCGGTCTCCGGCGCGGAATTTTACGATGCCGACGCCGTCTTTCTGCTCTCCCACATCATCTACAACGAGAGCGGAAACCAGCCTATGGAGGGCCGGATCGCCGTGGGGAACGTGCTGCTCAACCGGGTGGCCCACCCCTCCTTCCCCGGTACGCTGTACGACGTGGTCTATCAGCCGGGCCAGTTCTACCCGGAAAAGACCGGCTGCATGGAGAAGACCCCCAACGCCGAAAGCGTCGCCGCCGCCAAGCTCTGCCTGGAGGGCGCCGTGGTCGTGCCCAACGCCTATTGGTTCAACGGCGTGGGCAAAAGCTGCTGGGCCTCCCGCAACAAGACCTGCGTGGCGGTCATCGGCGGCCATGCCTTCTACGGATGACGAAAGCACGCTCAGCGCCCGGCCTTAGGCCGGGCGCTGTTTTTTGCTTCCGCCGCGGAAATGTCCAAATGTAGGTTTGTCAAACATATTGGACGGTGAACTCTGCGGGAGAAAGCCAGTGAAGGGGCCTCATGGGGAAGTTGATGGAGC
>ERZ1673695.567-NODE-567-length-54543-cov-15.156420_pt1 | contig 54543 bp, 80 predicted proteins | sample MGYA00580225_ERZ1673695 | MGnify/ENA primary metagenome ERZ1673695 (study PRJEB41218, sample SAMN15661739) | gut metagenome | host: Homo sapiens | place: Canada: London | collected 2015-08-20/2019-03-30 | study: EMG produced TPA metagenomics assembly of... | reverse complement strand
CGCTGAATGTCAAGCAGAAATGCGAAAAAAAGCGAAATAATTTTATACATCAAGACTGCAAAGGTATTCATTGAATAGATCGTCTGATGTTTTGTAGCCGAGTAGGGCGCGGGGATAGCTGTTTATCCACTTCTCTACTCGGCTTATGTATTTTGTCGCAACCTTATCAAAATTCGTTCCTTTTGGGAAAAATCGTCTTATTAGAATGTTCTGATTCTCGTTGCTTCCACGCTCATAGGCGCTGTAAGGATGGCAATAGTATATTTTCGTCCGCACTCCATCATGTTTGTTTGACCGTTCCATGCCTTTGCAATCCGAAAACTCCGATCCATTGTCAACGGTTATGGTTTTGAATATCTTCGAGAACCTCTTCCCGTATTTTGACTCCAGCTTATCGAGCGCACGCACAACACTTGCAGCAGTTTTATCCGGCATACGGATTATAACTTCTTTCCTCGTTGCTCTCTCTGTTAAGACGAGCAAAACTCGCTTTGACCTCTTTTTTCCTACAACCGTGTCCATTTCCCAATGACCGATACTGTCACGACTTTTTATGCTTTCTGGCCGCTTTTCAATACTATCGCCTCGCGGCGCTCTTTTGATAGTTACCTTTTCATATTTCTGTTTCTGTACACCCTTGCGTGGAAGGTGCTTGGATGTAAGGTGAAGAAAAACACCTTTTCGTATATAACTGTATAGCGTAGCTGTGCAGACTTTCGTTTTGAATTCTAACCCGTCACGCTTTATTTGCCCAAGCGCAGCATCAGGAGAATAATGCTTGTTGAGGATCAAGTCCTCAATATACTCGGCATACTCTCGGTCTTTTCCTATTTTCAAATCAGTACCCTTAGCTCCAAACGTATCCTCGTATCGAGCCTGTGCAATATCCGGGCTATAACGGACATCGGTTGTTAAATCAGAATTCAAATGCTCATATTTCCCGCGTTTTAATTCCCTGTAAATCGTAGATATATGGACGCGCAAAACATCGGAAATTTCACGAGGCTTTTTCTTTTCTTTGAGCATCACTTCGATTTTGAGCCTGTCTGTAAAAGTCAGGTGTTTGAACATCCGCATACCCATCCTCCTCACATATATTGCGAATCCCCCTCCCGTATCAAGTGGGAGGGGGATTCGTGCTACTTCTCCGCTTGTTGAATTCTCTCGTTGAGTGTTGCGACAATAAAGCCGTTCGTTGTCATCCCCAGCGACTTTGCAAAAGCTGCTATGATCTCTTTTTGCCCTTTCTGAACAGTTACTTCTATGCGATCATAGGCTTTTGCATTATATTTTCGCACCGCTCTTGTCTTTGCAGTCGGCATATTAACCACCTCAAATTCATATTATCACATTAAAATAGGAAATGCAATAACGTAATGATATGCAGAGGGAATTTCTTCTAAATATTGCGCACTTGTAATACTTTAGATGTGTTTCGTAACGCTTTTGTAACACGGGGGGGGGGGTAAAATGCTATACTTTCTGTACTGAAATATGTATCTGTTCTTTGCGACTTTTGGCGCTCAAAATTCCGCAAAATACTACAGAGGAAAACACGGAGGGTATAGCATGGAATTTTTAAGCATCGTTATTGTAGCGAGTATATTTATCATACTTGCCGGGATCGCTGGTCTTGCGAGAAAACCGAGCGCCTACGAGCATAGAAAAGTAACGATTCGGGCCGGTATATCAGAGGATGGAACACGCGCCATTGCACGCGCGACAGGAACAAGCGCAGATGAAGCGATGCACTCGCTATGCTGCAAGCTCGAATCGCAAGCAAAAGGAGCTGTGAAATCCGAAACCATAAAGAAATATGTTGATGCGATGGAATCAGCAATCAACCAGATGCGAAACGATTTTCCGAAATATCCACTTGATAAATACATGGAAACACTTGAAGAACTTCGCAAACACTATGATTCAGTTTATAATATAGAGCAGAAAAAGAAGAAAGAAAAAGAAGATGAATGGCGTAAATCTCATCGTAGTAATGTATCTTTGAGCCAAATTGAGCGTGAACGTAGGCTCGTTACTGCAAAACTACGATATGAAATCATCCAAAGGGACGGAGGGCGCTGCTGTATATGCGGTCGCTCCCCAGCAGAAGATGGCGTAAAGCTCCATGTAGATCATATCATCCCTGTATCAAAGGGTGGAAAAACAGAAGCATCAAATTTGCAAACGCTTTGCGAATCCTGCAATCTCGGAAAAGGAAATAGGATCGCACCTCAGAATAATAAGACGCTTTCAGATTCGCACCACGAATTCACAAATCCTGTTCGAGTAGAGAGCGAAAAATCCACCGAAAAATCCACAAAAACGAACTATACTATATCGGAAGCAATCAGCCTTATGGCGAAAAGCGGAATTGATGTGATAGATAAAACCAATGCAGGCGGATACCTTTGGGTCGCCTCAACAGAAAAAAGCGATCTGATTTTGCCTTCTATAACTATTGATGGTTCTATTCCTCGAAAAACAGAAAGAGCGCGGGCGTTCGACAACAAACCAGGATGGTTTATCAAACCGTCAAAACGATAAACAACTTCATTAGAAAGTTCATTCTTGCAAATGAAGTTCATTTTAATCCCGATTTCATTCTTTGAGCAGCTTCAAGATCATGCTTCTTGAAGCTGCTTTTCATATTCCTTCCTTAGAACGCGCGCGCGCGAATTTTCGTGCTTGCGTCATAGCGCAACGGATGAATGAAATTCATAAAAAAAACTAAAAAACTAACCAAAGCATGGGTCACAGCGAGCCGCATGGGGCGCGAGCGTGCGTCACAGTACCTTGCGCGCCTCGCGCGATAAAAGCGATCCCCTTCGGGGATCGCATCCGCCGCGCGTACGCGTGATGCGTTGCGATAAAGGCAACCCCGTAGGGGTTGCTACATGGGGCGATGCGCGCCGCGTGACGTGATGGCGCGTGACGTGGCAGCGCTGGCCGTGCTGGTGCGGTGTGGCGCTGGCCGACGTGGTGGCGCTGGCCGTGGTGCTGCGCTCCCGGTGTGGCGGCGCTGGCCGTGGCGGTGCAGTTTGGTGCTGGCCGACGTGGTGGCGCTGGCCGTGGTGCTGCGCTCCTGGTGTGGCGGTGCTGGCCGTGGCGGTGCGGTGTGGTGCTGGCCGACGTGGTGGCGCTGGCCGTGGCGCTGCGCTCCCGGCGTGGCGGCGCTGGCTGGCTGGATCGGCGGCGCGACTGTTTGCGGACCGTTTCGCCGGACGTTTCCGGCAGCATTCCACTCGCGCGACCGGTCCGGCCAGGTCGCCGCATGGATCGCCGAGCGATGGCGCAAAGCGGCGGCAGCACGACGGCGAGCAGCTCTTGACGATTGCGCCACACGCACGAGAGGCAATCATGCGTTTTTTTGCGCTTTATTGAAGCGGCGAATTTCGCCGCTTTTTTGTGCCATTTGGTCGAAAAATGTTTTGCAAAGTGCCGTTTTTTGTGAATTGTGCTGCAAATACGGCAGATAAACGCAAAAACAGACCCGACCCCCTATCCCCCCTAAAGGGGGAATAGGCCGGATCGAGGCCGTTGGTGGTGCTGCACAATTTTCGAGCCTTTTCGCCGTTTGACGTCGGTTCGCTGGCCGTGCTATTCTCTGGCCGTCGGCAGGGCAAGCAGCCCACCGCCGAACAAACCGCAGGGGGTGAAAGGATGCAGGGCAAGGGCATGAACGCTCAAGAGCTGTTAGAGCTTAAGGCGGCATTGCTCAAGGCCGAACGGCTGGAAGTGCTGGCGATACTCCGCGACGCGGAGAGCCTGCCGGAAGCCGTCGCCGCCATTGAGCAGCGCTTGAGAGCCTAACAGAAAAGCCGCCCAGCGTTCACGGCGCATAGGCGGCAACCCCGACAACGGGGCAGGGTTTACCCCCTGCAAACCCTGCCCCAATTATACCGCAGCAGGGATCAAAAAACAATAGCCCGCAGGGCAAGAAGGAGCGTAAAACCATGACAAATTACACTTTCACCGCGTCCAGCATCAGCGTAAACGGCAAGGATTTCCCGGCAGAATACAGCATCACCCCGAACCAGACGGTTTACGCCTTCGTCACCGTGCAGGAGGACGGGAAGCCGGTCAACCTGCGGATCAAGATTGCGCCCGAAGATCCCCGCTATGCCAATGCCCTGGAAGCGGCCCAGGCCGCGAAGGATTCCCGCGAAGCTGCCGAGCAGGCAGAACAGCCCATCACCGAAGAACAGCCGGAACCCGTCCGCAAGCCGCGCCGTAAAGCTGGCCCCCATGCTATGACCGAAGCCGAACGCAAAAAAGCGCTTGCAAAAATCTACGCAGAAACCACGCAGATGCCGGAGCAGCAGCCCACCGAAGCGGAGCAGAACGCCGCCGAGCCGGAACAGCCCGCCGAAGCGGAGCAGAACGCCGCCGAGCCGGAACAGCCCGCCCAGGAAGAGCGCCCGAAGGTCGAAAAACCGTGGATCGGCCTGGAAATCAAGGGCCGCGGCTGGAAAATCGTCTTTGACGGTGGCCACGAACGCACGCGGGTTATTTTCCAGCGCAAGCCCAGCAAGGCGGCAGAAGAAGCGGTCAAGGCGGCGGGGTTCTTCTGGTCGCCCACCATGGAAAGCTGGAACAAGAAATTGACCTGCAAAGCATTCCGCGCCGCGCAAGGTCTGGCCTTGCAGCTCAAAACCATTTGCGGATAACGCCGCAAGAACATTCCGCCCGATGATGGGCCGGGTGGCTCCCGGCCCGAAACGCCCAGCGCGTCGCGGATAGCCACAACGCCCGCAGACCATTTCATGCAAGGAGGTTACACCATGGAAAACAACGTGATCCAGTTTCCCGCCGCTCGCATGGTCAAGGCAGACAACGCCCTGGGATTGACCGAAGAAGAACAGGCAATAGCCCGCGAAAATCTGGCGCAGCATTACGCCGAACAGCAGGCACGCGAAGAAGCATACCGGGCCGACGCCCGCGAGATCGACCCGGAAACATTCGCCGCCCGCGTCGAATACCAGGCCAGCAAACAAGAGCCGACGCAGAACGCCGAAGGCGTGCGGGTGGGTGATCTGTTCTATGCAAGCTGGGGGTATGAGCAGACAAACATTGACTTTTTCCAGGTTGTCGCCCTAAAGGGTACACACACCGCGATTCTCCGCCAGATCGGCAGCGACTACGTGGGCGGCTATGGGTATTCCGGCAACGTCCGACCGGCGCGGAACCATTTCACCGACGAAGAACAGTATACCGTCCGCACGAGAAAAAGCCGCTACTACCAGGACGAGCGCGCAGAACTCAAAGCGCCGCACATTTCCGGCAACCACTACTTGACACGAACGACCGACGACGCAGAACACGCCTATTCAAGCTATTATTGACGCCGCAAAGACATTCCGCCCGATGATGGGCCGGGTAGCTCCCGGCCCGAAACGCCCAGCGCGTCGCGGATAGCCACAACGCCCGCAGACCATTTCACGCAAGGAGGCCCACACCATGACAACCGCTGAAATTTACAACCGCCTGGCCGAGCTGAAAGCCGCCAAAGTTCTGGACGCATCGACCCGCGCCGCCCTGGACGTTCTCACGTTCGGTATTTTCCAGGACTTGCGCCACGTTCCCGCCGCAAGCAGCAAAAACGCCGCAGCCATCATTTCCCGGATGCTGAAAAGCGCCAACCGCGAAGCGTTGCAAAGCACATGGACTGACGAAAGCGGCAGACAATGCGCTTGCGATGGATTCCGCGCCTACCGGCTGAAAGAAGCGCTTCCTCTCCCCGTTGCGCCGGAGAACGCCGCGCCGATCAACCTCCCGGCCATCTTCGATCCGATTCTGCGCCGCAAAAACATTCCGATCCCGCACACCGAACGCGGCGACGTGAAAGCCTACATAGAGATTCAGCGCGCCGAGCATGGCCGCCATTATACGCCGGAGTGGAGCTTCGGCCCCGGCCTTCCCACCGTCAACGCCGTATATCTGTTTGAACTTCTCTCCGTATTCCCGGATGCCGTTCTGTACACCGAAGAGGACAACGAAATTTCCCCGCTGTACGCCGTCAGCGAATGCGGCGACGGTCTGCTTCTCCCGCTCCGCAAGGCAAAGAAAACCGCCACCGCCGCCGCCATCATCGCCACCGCGCGCCAGAAAAACCCGGATTACCCGGAAATCAACCTTGACGACCTGGGGATCATCGCTGAAGCGATGCCCGCAGCATAACGCCCCGAAACCGTTTCAGACGCCGCCCGCCCGTGGGCATTGTACGCGGGCAAGGAGGTTAGACCATGCGGTATCTGTTATTTGCTCCCGCCCTGTTCTGTTTCCTTTGCGGCCTCATTGGAGCCGTTTCCCGTTCCATGAAAGAAGATGCCGAGCGTCGCAGGATGGAAGAACGACGCGAAGCGAAGCGGCGCGCCGCTGAACAGGCAGAAGCCGAACGCAAAGCCCGCAAGGCAGCCGCCGCAGAAAAGAAGGCCGCCCAGGCGGCGCAGCCCCCGAAGAAGCGCGGACGCCCGCGCAAAAACCCGGAGCCGGTCGAGAAAAAGCCGGAACCCCAGCCCGAACCGCTACGCCCTGCAACCATTTCGGACGCATTGACCGGGCAGACCTTCTCCTTCACCGGCACGCTGGACGGCATGACGCGGCGGCAGGCCATCGAAGCCGTGCAGCAGCGCGGCGGCAAAGCCTTTGATACCATGCCAGCAGGCACGACCATTCTTGTCGTCGGTTCCAATCCCGGCATGAATAAGCTGGACAAGGCCGACCGTTGGATCGGAAGCGTCCGCAAGATCACGCAAGCCCAATTCTTCGCCATGCTCTCCGCAACCGAAGAAAAAGCCGCAGCGCCCGCCGCCCTCACGCTGGACGAATTCGCCGCGCGCTTCGCGGCATAACGCCGCAAAAACGATTTACAGGAGGATGCACCATGAAAAGCATTTTGAAGATCAAGGTTATTCCGGGAGCCTATGGACTGAACAATGAATTCAAGTTCAACGTGCAGCAATGGCATAGCTACGATAACGGAAGGACGTTCGTGTATTGCGGGTTTGGCCGATTTTGCCGAAGCGCCGAAGAAGTGGACGCATACACGCGACAGTCTTTTACCGAACATGCCGCCGCGCAAAACAACGCTTTCTGACCGTTCCGCCCGATGATGGGCCGGGTGGCTCCCGGCCCGAAACGCCCAGCGCGTCGCGGATAGCCATAACGCCGCAAGAATCATTTCAGGAGGGATCAATCATGAACGAACACAACACCTTCACCGCCGCGCTGGAGCTGGACGCAAACGCCATCAGCGCCGCCAACGCCGCCAGTCAATTCGACGCCGGAAGCGTACTCGCCCGTGAAGCGCAAAGCGTCTACGAATCCGGCCTTGCCGACCTCGAACCTTGCCAGGAGTGGACGCAGGCGCAGCATGAATACGCTGTACGCCGCGCAGTCGAATGGCGCGATCTGGTGCAGAAAGCGTATAACGACATCATCCGTCGCCGCGCTTCTTGGATGCCATGGACGGTTTGCGGACCGGCTCGGTACAATCAGCGCAAGAACGACGCAAAGGCCGATGCACAGATGAACGCCAAAAAGGAGTGGAGCGAGAAGTTTTCCCGTTTCCGTGCGAACAGCATCCAGCAGCTCGTGAACCTTCGCCCTGCCGCCGATCAGATTGCACGCTACCGAAACGGGAGCGACACTTCGGCCATATCCGCAGACGATCCGCTGGCGCTCGAAAAGCTGACCGCGCGCATTGATTACCTCAAAGAGGAGCACACCAGGAACCTTGAATTGAACAAGCATTACCGCAAGTACAACACCATGCGCGGCGCGCCTGGTATTGACGATGCCAACGCGGATAAGCTCGACGCCGAGCTTGCAGAACTGCCGAAGTGCATGCGCTGCATCGGATTTTCGTCCAACGAAACCGCCAACATCCGCCGTCTGGAAGAACGCCGCGCAACGCTGGAAAAGGCCCGCGCAGCAGCAGCCGAGCACAACGCCCCGAAAACATTTGACGGCTTCCGCATCGAACAGGATGCCGATGCAAACCGCGTGCGCATCTTCTTTGACGATAAGCCGGACGAGGAAACGCGCGCCATGCTGAAATCCAATGGTTTCCGCTGGTCGCCCAATGCGGGCGCATGGCAGCGTCAGCTTAACGCGAACGGTCTGCACGCCGCACGCCGCGTGGCGGACGCCCTCGCACCGCACACGCAGGACGAAGAACCCGCCTTTCTCACGCTGGACGAATTCGCGGAAAAATACGCCGCCGAGTAACGCCCCGAAACCATTTCAGACGCCGCCCGCTGGTCGGCATTGTAGGCCGGCAGAAAGGAAACATCATGTATTACAAATACAACGGCCTTATCTCCAGTTACTCAATCAAGAAGCCCCTCGATGTCTCCATTGCAGACATCATGCTGTATAACCCAAGTGACTATACAATCCCGCCAACACGGCTTCAAGCCTATGGCGAACTTGCGGACTATATTCATGAGCTGGAATGTACAGATGACGAAGAACGCTATATCGAATGGGAATTCTATTACGACACAATTCTCACACTGGCCTACATAGTCATTCCGTCACACGATGTACCGTCACGTCCTGCAAAAGTATTGACCGGTTCATGCACTGGTGACAACTGCAAGTCCACGTTTCGTATATTTGGAAATCCCGATCACATCAACACACCGAAGCCCAAAGCCATGACCTGTGAGGAATATAGCAAATGGCTTGATTATAAGCTCGAGCATTTTTCTCGCAGATAAGTAACTGAACGTCAGAAAGGAGATTCCACATGACCTACCTTGAAATTCTGTCCTACGCCCGCAAGGGAATTGAATCCGAAATCACCAAATACCGCGAAATGCAGGAAAAAGCGCTGGAAGGACAAGCCCACGACATCGCGCGCCATGCACAGCAGTTTATCGACGCGCTGGAAGTAAAGCGTGCAACGCTGGACGAGATCGAAGAAATTCATAACCGCAAATAACGCCGCCATTCCGTTTCTATCGCACGGCCAACGCACGCCGTGCGATTCTTTTATGCCCTAACGCACGTCCGCGCGTTCGTTCCGTGGGTTTGTCATAATAGGGGATTGTGTTAAACTCATGGGGTTTGTATTCCTTCCTATATATGCCCCTGTTTTTCGCCCCTGCTTTTGGAGTGAGTTTAACCATGTCGATTTATGTTAAACTCACGGTTTCCAACGCTGCAAAAACATTTCAAATGCGAAAACGTTCGCGTATTTGGGCATAAAAAAAGGAGCCGGAGTCATTCCGCTCCGGCGCTACGCCCTCAAAGTATTTTGTTTCCATGCTATCCACTGCGCTTCTTCCGCCTGATGTGCGTGTCATAATCCTCAAACCGTTCGCATTGCTTGAAGATACCCTTCATATTCACCCAGCGCGCAAACGCCTTTTGCTCCGCCGTAGGCTCGATGTTGTGCTCAAAGTCCCTGTACGGCTGCGCAAATACCTCCACTCCCATATGCCGAAGTGCAATGGCGCGACGTTCAGCGGATTTGATGTCCTGCACCAGCAGATACACGAATATCCTGTACGGCTTTACTCCCTCCGCCCCCAGCAGCCGTATAGCCTCCATCACAATGGGTAGCATAGTGTCCGTGTCGCAGGACATCCGAATAAACCGAATCCATTTGAGTCTGGACAACAGCGCCGCCACATCCGGCGTAATCAGCCGCGCATCCAAACCCTGGTTGAAGTCCACACGCACGTCCTGACCGATCATATCCTGGATTTGTTCAATTCCATGTGGGCAAGCCAAAATGTTATTGTCCATGAAAACAATATCCCGGCTATCTGGCCGCTTGATCTCCCGCCACGTCCTGTATGGCCGGATCGCGCCCTCTTTACGCGGCACGACACACCACGGGCAACAGCGAATACATCCGCGTGTAAGAAAGCCGATGGCGTGCCTGCACTCCGGGTAGATGGAATAGTCCGGGTACATGGTGTCAACTTCCTCTGGCAGTTCGTTGTACAGACCATACCCCGTGCCACCCTTGATAGTATCTGACGGCAGATAGGCACATTCCGGCGTAAACGTGAATACCTTGCTGGAATACACCCTGTCATACGGGAACATCGGATTCCACCATTCCACCGTGTCGCCCTGCGCCTTGTGCCATGCGGATATTTTCATCAGCGCGAGATTCGGGAAGCCGGTTTTGTCGCTGTCATGCAGGCCGATCACCATACCGTCTTAAACCCCCTCAAACTGTTGTCGATTTCTTCCTGCACCACGCCGATGTACAGCAGCGTTTCCCGGCTGCTGGAATGGCACAGAATCCTTTGCAGGCTTACCACGTCGCCCGTCTGCTTGTAGTATCGGTAGCCGAATGTCTTGCGCAGCGTGTGGCATCCGATGCGCTCCCGAATTCCTGCCCTGCGGGCGATGTGGTTGATGATCTGATAGGCGCGCTGGCGTGTGATGGGGCGAAAATCATGCGTAACAGGGTCTTTTTGTCGGCTTTGAAACACATATTCGTCCGGCATCCTCCCGTGCAGCAGCTTGGCTATTCGTCGCTGGGCCTCGCGGTTCACATAGATGTTGGTTTCCTTTCCTGTCTTTTTGGCCTTGACCTGCACATGCTCCGTTCCAACGATGTCGCGCACCCGGAGCATGGATATATCGCTGATCCGCAGCGAGGTTGAAAAGCCAACGGACAATAGAAGCTCCCAGCATACCTCTCCCTTCCGCCGCTTTCGGTCATGGTCGCGGGCAATATCAAAGCAGCGTTTCAATGCCTCCTCGTCCCGGATTGGCTGCACCGTGTTCATGTTACGGCCTGCCCCCTTTCAGGTCGCAGGCTTCGCGCCTGCGGAGCGCTATGCGCTGTCCTCGTCGCTCGTTTCGCTTTGCTCAACCTCATGGGTTTTCACTTCCTCGTATTATGTAAAACACAAAATGATAAAAGAAGAAACGCCCGGCAGAAATCCGTCCTGCCGGGCCAGCGTTATCGTATCATGCAGGCGACGCGGCCATTACTCCGCGTCGCCATTATTGGGCGGTTCGGTTTTTCCCCAGCGTTCAATGGCGTCGATGAAATCTTCTCGCGTCTCGCATCCCGCCGCAGGAATGGCGTTCATCGTGCAGAACGCTTTAAGCTGTTTCAGGCTCCAATGCGTAATTTCAAGGTCAATTTCATCTTCGTATTCAACGGTTTCCACATATTCCGTGCCAGGAAGAAGCTGCCCGCTCTGCCATTCTTTCAGTTTGGCCCACAGGTCGTACAGGAAGTTCGTGCCGCGCCCAATCGCAATGCCGGTCAAGACGTAGAAGATATACTCCACCCAAACCGGGTAGGTGATTTCCACCACGTAGTATAGCATGTTGATTTTGCACGCCACGGCCAGCAGCACGCCCATCGCCATGGAGACATAGTCGCTCACGGTGAGCTTTTCCGCCTCCGGCGACCAGATGGGTTTGAGCGCATTGACAATCGCTTCGATGAACAGGGCGATTAGGATAACGTCGGTAATCTGGATCATGGTTTTTCCTCCTTGAATGATGAGGTCGGGCATAGCCCGACTAACGCCGCTCATTGCTTGCAATGAGCAAGTGTAGCCAGCGCCGGGTTTTGCCAGGTGATGGCCGTTATCTGAGGTCGGGCATAGCCCGACTAACACCGCCCATTGCTTGCAATGGGCAAGTGTAGCCAGCGCCGGGTTTTGCCAGGTGATGGCCGTTATCTGAAAAAGGCGGGATTGCCTCCCTTTCGGGCCGCGCCCTTTTCTGTGAAGTGGGTTCAAATGCGCGAGCGTTCGCGCATTTGGGTCAGGCTTCTGCGCGAACCGGCTTGTCTTTCAGCCGCATGATGTCCTCCTCGTAGTGCTCGGACAGGTGGTTTCGCCCCTTCGCACGGTAGCTCTTGTGCATGTTGCAAAGCTGCACCTTCTTGCTCGTCGGACACCAGCCCTGGGTCGTGTAGAAGTCGTGTGCCTGGGAAAGGCGCTCGTATTGCAGATCGCCGATGTCGTCCGTGATGCTGTCCAGCTTTTGCATCACCCGCTCTCGGAACTCGACCTGCGCCTGCTTTTCGGCCTTGCGCGCCTGCATGCGGAGTTTGATGGGCTTGTAAAGCACCAGCCCCAGCAGGGCAAGGATCGCGGATATGGAACCCGCAACCTTGCCCGCGCTGTTGATGATTTCTTCCATCGGGCGTCACTCCTTCACTTCGGCATACTTGCCGCTGATCCAGCCGATCTTCCCGCATACCTCCACCGCATGCCATCCGCTGACCTCGGCGGTCGCCACATAGGGCATCGTGTCGCCCTTGTTGACCCGCGTGATAATCGTATAGGCCGTGCTGGGGCCGGTGCGCACGTTCACGCTGTCGCCGGTCGCGCAAACGTGCTTGCCAACGGGCGGACGCTCCTCGTCCTCAAATTCGTTGTCCTTCTCGGCCAACACGCCCATCAGCGCCTTGTGCGTGATGGAGCCATATTTCCCGTCCGCTTCGATCTGCTGGATGCTCTGGAATTTTCGCACGGCCTTTTCGGTTTTCTCGCCGTACTTGCCGTCCGCACCATCGCCGTCCTCACCATAGTTGCCCAGGTCGTAGCCAAGCGCAGCGAGGATTTCTTGCAGCTCCTTGACGTCTCCGCCCTCGCTGCCGCGTTTCAGCGTCCGGCTACCCAGGGAGTATTCAGCGGGCGGATCATCCGGCTCAGGCATTCCCCCCGCCGCACCGTCATAATCGATGAAGGGCAGCTCGTACCAATGCGTCCACTTGCCAGCAGACAGTTTCGTGCGGACGCATCCGTACTTGAATCCTTTGAACTCGATGACATACCCATCGCCGTCGTAATAGCCCACATGGCCGGAATGGCGCACCGCAAGGCCGATGATCTCCGGCATCGTGTCGATGGCGCCCCAGTCCATGCCCTTCGACTTGGCGTAGGCGAACATGCTGTCCGCGCCCTTGTCCGGGCATCCGTTGCTGCCGTATTTGCTGGTGATCTTCGCGTCCGTGCCGATGGCTTCCAGCACGCCGCTGCCGCCGCCCGTCCATGCGTAGCCCTTCGCCGCGCCGATGCAATCCGCGCACACCTTCTTTGCTGCGATGTCCTGGCGGTATCGGCTCGTCCGGCTGCTTCCGTAGTGGCTGGGGTACTGGTTGGCTTTGCGGGCGCGCAGGCTCTCCGTACATTTGTACATGCAGGTGCCAAACCAGTATGGCGCGCCCACCATCTTTCGCATAAATGTCATGAAGTGATCGTTCGTAAACGGAATCGTGGCTCTGTTCGTTTCGTTCATGTCTTCCTCCTTCTGGCCGGTGAACCATTCAAGCGTTCGCCGGTCGCTGATCTGGTTGAGATCGACGTCGCCCTTCACGCCCGCCAGCCGTCCCCTGCTCGTGTACTGCCACAGATCGTATGGGTGCTTGGGCTTGTACCGATCTGCCGGAACATCTCCATCGTTCTTGCCCCAATGGGGAATCCACATGATGTCGCATAACCCGATGGCCGCGCCCGCCCAAGCGTACCGGGTATTGATATACAGGCCGATCTTTTGACAGTCGGAAGCCCGCAGCGTATGAAGGAATGCAACACAGACGGCCTCCGTCGTCTGGGCTGTCTGGGCCTCATACTCAATATCTGCTATCCAGAAATTCGGCTGTCTCTGGGCTTCGGCGCAGGTCTTGAGGAAGAATTGCGCCTCTTTGACTGCTGCTGTGGCGGTTCCGGCCTTGACGTAATGGTACACGCCGAATGGAATGCCGTTCTCCACACATCCCTTTACGTTGTCATAGAACTTTGTGTCTACGCTCTCCCCGCAAGATGCCCGTAAAATGCAAAAGGACAGCTCCTTCGCGGCGGCTGCCCAATCTACGTTTCCCTGCCATTTGCTGATGTCCGCTATTTTCATGCGCTGTACATCCTCCTCACTTTCTGTTCGCCGAAAGCAGCGCGGCACAAAGCATGCCGACCGCGCCGCATACCGGCACGATCCACAGCAGATGCCACATGCTCATCATAAGTCGATCACCTCCGCGCTTTCGCACCACGCATCAAAGCGTGCGCGTATATCCTCCTCCATGCCGTCGAATGGAACGACGCCGCGCACCACCCGCACGCGCGCATCGTATTCCCGCACGCCTGTGTCCGTGTCATACACGGTGATGTTCGGGTTCAGATACACGTCAACCGTTCCGTCCGCCTGCGGATCAATGGCATAAAAATGCCGCCCCTCTGCCGTGGGTGGCGCTGTCGCGTCGGGTATCTTCATGATGTCCTCCTTCCGCTGAAACACGATATTTTCCTCAATCCATCGCCGCAGATTAAAGCCATTCTTGTGCAGGGTTAAGCCCATATAGCTCCCGACGATCTGCAAGCAATGTTCCAGCGTCACTTCTCCGGCTGCGTATTGGTCTGCGACGTGCTTCAAGGCGTGTTTGACGTGCCTTTCGGTTTTCTTCCGTATGCGGATGCCGTGCGGAGAAATCCGGCAGCCGACAAATTCACACCCGCCCTTTGCGGGCATGATGACGCTCTTTGGGCTGATGCGCAGGAGCAATTCATCGCGCAGAAAGTCCGAAATGACCGCAAGGATTCGTTCTGCCTCCCGCTTGCCCCGAATCAGGATAACGAAATCGTCCATGTATCGGATGTAGTAGCGGATGTGCAGAACATGCTTGCAGTATTGGTCGAGCCGGTTCAGAAACAGATTGGCCGTCGATTGGCTGGATAGATTACCGATGGGCATGCCCACGTCGTACAGGCGCTTTTCTCGCGGGCAGTTGTCGATGCTCATGCCGTCCGGCAGGCCAAACGGAACGTATGGGTTGTCGATGATCGTGCCGATCAGCCAGAGGAACCATTCGTCGTCGGTGATGGCCGCGTAGGTTTCAAGCGCCTTTTGATGATCGACGCGATAGAAATACTTGGCGATGTCGCCCTTGATGATGAACCATTCGTCCGCGTCCGGCTTGCGGTCGATCTTGCGCAGCCAGTAGCAAAACTGCTGCGCCGCCGCCAGCGTTCCCATGCCGTCCCTGCATCCGTAGCCGTGGGAGATATAGCGCTTGTCAACGTAGGGATTGAGTTGTCGGTAGATAGCCCATTGCACGATCCTGTCCCGAAAACCCAGCGCCATGACAAGGCGCGGTTTGGGAAACTGCACATAGAACTCCCGATACCGCCCTACCTTGTAGGTGCGGTTCAGCAGGCTTTGCTGGATGTCGAACAGGTTTTCTTCCAGCTTGCTCGTAAAGGCCAATACCTCGTCGCGGTATCGCTTGCTTTCGGCCGCATTCTTGTATGCGCCCAGAAGATTATCAAAAGAACAGATGCAGTCTTTCAGGTTGTGCAGCTTTTCCATCTGAACCACTCCGTTCGCGCCATGCGTGACATTCCTGTTTTGCTTTGACTGTCTGGATGCTGCTGGCAGCCTCCGCATTACGCCCCTCCGGGCGCTTCATGGCAATGTTCGGCCCTATCAAGCCGGACTTTTCGTTTACCATCCTTTGCAGGATGGAGGGAAACGTACCCCTCCCACATCCACGTTCTTTGCGTAGCGTATACGGCAAAAATAGAAACTCCTGATTGGGAGCGGGGGCGAGCGCCGTAGTTCAAGTTCGAATTCGAGCGCGGGTTGTTGCAATTCACATTGCCCAAGCCCGCGTTGCTGGTGTTGTTGTAGTTGCCGCCGCGACGCGGGAAACGGAATCAACCTCCGCCTACAAAGACTGCCCAATAACGGCACGTTCCCCAAGCAGCCCTGTGCGGGCTTACTTTCTTTCAGCGACCGATTTCATCCAGCCGCCGATCAGCTTGCCGATCTCCGTGATCTTCTCGCTCCATACGCTGTAATGCTGAGCGTTCAGCAGGAACCGTTTGCCCTGCGTTCCGTCCTTCTGGCGCATGGAGTATTCCGTCCGGGCGGCTCTGCGCACCAGCTTTTGCAGCGTGTGGTTCTGAATATCAAGCTCCTGCAAGGTGGTTTTCTTGTAGTATTTCAGTTCCGCCGCCGTGCAGATTTCGGATAGCTGGTACATCTTGTCCATAATCCTTTCGCCCAGCGTGTGCTTGTACAGCTTCGGCCATCGGTCGATCAGCGGCGCAGCATAGTCGATCATGTCCTCGACCTTCTGCGCTGTGGTTCTGTTGGTGTCCATCTTCATTCTCCTTTTGCGCGTCGCGCAGAAGTCACAACCACCCGTTGAACGGGTGGTTTGACCAAGCCCTATAAGGGCTTATCTCTTGTGGTCGCCCTCTAAAGAGGGCATCGAAAGTTCTGGCAACCACAGTATTGTCACGGGCGGCCCCCTACTCGGGGGCTGCCTTTATTTGCCTTTCTTCTCCTGCTTACCCGTGAACGGGTCGATCAGCTCTTTCATGCTGATTTGATCGTTCATTATATCGTCCTGTAGTTGATTCTTGATATATTCTTTTATCGCACCCTCATACTTTCCTACTGTATCTACGTAATACCCTCTGCACCAGAAATGCCGATTTCCATACTTATACTTCAGGTCTGCATGCCGATCAAATATCATCAGGCTGCTCTTGCTCTTCAGGTATCCCATAAACGCTGACACACTCAAATGCGGCGGGATCGCTACCAACATGTGAATATGATCTGGGCAACATTCTGCCTCGATTATTTCCACTCCTTTTCGTTCGCATAGTTCTCTCAATATCTTTCCTATGTCCGAACGCAACTGCCTATAGATTATCTGTCTGCGATATTTCGGTGCAAATACGATGTGGTACTTGCATCTCCACTTACTATGTGATAAACTTCTTACGTCATCCTTCACGATGATGCCTCCTTGCTTTTCTTGCGGTTGCCAGACCACTTTTAGTTTAGCACAGGAGGCTTTTTCTTTAAGGTTTTTTACCTACCCCCCAGTTGAACTGGGGGTTTTGTCTTGCCTATTCGGCGCACAAAAAGGAACGGGGATGCGCTTCCGCGCACCCCGTCAGGGATTCAGGTATCAGTTTTCAGGGGTTCAGAGGGAGCGGGGGCGAGCGCCGTAGTACAAGCCCGAATTCGAGCGCGGGTTGCGGCAATCCACATAGCCCAAGCCCGCGTTGCTGGGGTTGCTGTAGGTGCCGCCGCGACGCGGGAAACGCTCGTCCCTCGTCATGTGGACGTAATAGTAACCGGCCATCGTGCTGCCCTGCGTCGGGAAAAGACCCAGCTCGCGGATGATGTGCGGGATGTGCGGGATATGGGTCGTATTCACGGCCAAATCCTTGAAATTCGTCCCGCGATATTCGTTGTCGAATTCCGGCTCCACCGTGTCCAGCGTAATCTTGCCGTTCGCCCATGTCCAATGCAGCGTTCCAGGCGTCCCCGGCGCAACGAGGGTATAACCGTCGTTGCTGGTGTTGGGCAGGATGGCTTTCCATGCCGCGCTGCTGGCGGACAGGTCGGCGTTCGGGCTGGCGGCGTTGTTGTTCTCCATGATCTGCAATTCGCAGTTCACAAGGCGATAGCCGTAGTTGGCTTCGTAGCAGGAGCCTACGAGGTCGCACACGCTGGCTGGATCGCTGCCCAGGAACCAGTCCAGAGGGCCGGAACCGTTGATCGTGGTTCTGATTCGGGATGTTTCAGGATCGATGCCGCCCACATCGCCCACGCCGCCGATCTGCTTTTCCTTCTGCCAGTACAGCGGATTGTCGATGGGGTTCAGCTCAACGCTGGTCGTGTGGGCAATCAGGCACTTGTACGTCCAGCCGTGGTAGGCGCGTACATTGCCTACGGCAACGCTTTTCGCGGTTTCCCACGTCGTCGCATCGCGGTAATCGATGCCGTAGGAATTGTTGCCCTTCTGGGGGTTCCAGCCGTTTTTCTGCGCCAGCAGGAGCAGGAAACCGCCGTCCGCAATCGTCATGCCGGACGCGCCGGTGTTGGCTGCGCGCATCCGTTCAAGGAGCTGGTCTGCGCCGAGATAAACGCGGGCCGGTACGTTGGGCAGGGAGTAGAGCGTGCCGTTGTCGTCCTTGTTGATTTCAGATGCCTTGTACTTGCCAATCAGGATATAGTCCTGCTCCACGCCGTCGATGATGAAGGCCGGGTGCGTGTGATCGGGAAGCGAGGCGTCGAGGTCTTTGCTTTTCATCTTCGGGAACTTGACGAAAATGCTGGGGTTGCCGTCCGCATCGTACTTCACCACGTTCCCGTACTGGCGGGCGAGAAATTCAAGCGGCGAATTATTCAACGGATTCACCGCCCATCAGCTCGACAAGTTCCTGATATTCCTCCAGCGTGATGCGATCCGCTATCAGGAATACATCCAGTTTGAGCAGGGTGTTTTCCCGGTCGTAGCCGCCCTTCTGGATAATGCGCTTCATCAGTTTGTAAGTCGTAGTCATGGTCATACCCTCCAATCTTGCAAGGTCGTGTCTGAATTGCCGTTCGAGCATGAAAAAAGCGATGCTGTCAAGAATGTTACGCATCCTGCATCATCGCCACAAGCGCCTGATATTCCGCCGTCGTCATACGGTCAGCCGCAAGGAAAGCATCCAGCTTGTCCATTGTCGCTGCGCGGTCGTAGCTGCCGCGCTCGATAATGCGCCGCATCAGCTTGTAAGCCATTTTTACACCTCCCCGCCAAGGTCGTTCATCGTCATTTCAAACAGCATGTCAGCCAGCATATCGTCGTGTTCGGCGATGATGGCCGCGCTCTCGCGCCGCTGCTGGGCGGCTCTCTGCGCGGGCGCGAGCTTGGCCGCCTCGCGCTCTTCGCGTTCGCGCTCCCACTCGGCAATCTCTTCTTCGCTGGGCGTATGCTCCGGGGGCGCTGTGTTCATGATCTCATCCATGGGTCGTCCCTCCTTTTAGGTCGATGTGAGCGTGGAAATCTGCGATTCGAGCGTCGCAATCCGCGCATCCTGCGCCCGAATCAGCGCTTGCGTGGTGGTGTACAGCCAGTCAAAGGCCACGCCGTAGTGCTGCAAGCCGGTTTCGAGGTTGTTGAAATTGGTCGCGCTCTGCGGTGTTCCCTGCTGCAACACCTCGCCTGGCGCTGGGTTGAAGGTTTCGCTGCCGTCGCCGTTGGACACCTTGGTATACGTCCTCGGACGCTGCACTACATGATCCTTCCATCTGGTTTTCTTGTAGGCCACGTTCTGTCCCTCCTTTTTCTTCGGCCATCGCTCGGCCTTATTCCTCCTGGATGGTGAAGTGGAAGCGGTAGAGGATGCCCTCTTGCGCGTCCGCCCGCGTGATGCTCTCTGCCTTGCTGGCCCACATCACGCCGTTGTGGTCGTAGAGCTGCACTTCCGTCACGGTGATGTTCCCGGCAACGCTGTGGTCGATGATGGTCGTAATGGAAATACGCCCGTCCGGCAGCAGTTCCGCATCTTCTATGGGGGCCGTGTACAGCGTGCCGCCCACCTTGTACCTGGCGTAGGCGATGCTCTCTTTCAGGTGCTTGCGCATGGATGTAAGGGCTACGGTCGTCAGCATATCGCTCCTCCTTTCCAGGCGTTCGGCTTATAGGCCGTCCTGCCCGCAGATTTTGTCCCCGCATGGTGTATACGAAAAAACGGCTTCCGCCGTGTCCGGGGCGGCTCTGATGTCGCCCGAGGTGAGCGCCGCAATCGTATTTACCTGCGGTCTTGTGCCGCTTCGCGCATCCTCCCCGGTCGGCGGGTAGCCGTAAACATATCCCGCGCCGTCTGCCGATGCCAAAATAGTACCGTCCCGCAGCGCGCCCAGGGTGTTGATCTCCGGGCGCGTACCGCTCATGGGGTAATCGTATGCGTGCGCCCGCGCATCCGTGGCGATTACGAAAAGCCCGTCCGCCAGCTTGCCGATGGTGTTTTCCTGCGGAATCATGCCAGTCGAAAGCCCCGGCCCGGTCATCGGATAGTAGAACCGGGCGACAGCCCCGCCCTCTCCCTTGACACGGACGGTGCATCCGCTGCCCACGGCGATGCTGTCCATGACGCTTCGGACGTTCTTCGCCGTTTCGATGGCGTGCCGCGCCCATGCTTCCTTTGCGCTCGTCCATTCGCCGCTGACCGTGATGCGGAAATGATAAGGGTCTGCGTTGTACTGCCACCATTCTTCCAGCTCGATGCTCTCAAAATACCCTTCCAGATACTTGTAAATCGCGTCCGGCGTGCCGTAGATGCTGTATAGCGGCACGACGTCCCGAATCCATCTGCGCTTGGCTTCGATGGGGGCCGAATAGTCATACAGGCAGTTGTACTCCCACGCCAGCTCGTCAAGCCTCCATTCCGGCATTCTCTCAACGTCCGTTATGGCGTTTACGCCGGATAGAATCGTGGCGTTTGTGATTTTGAGTATTTTTTCGATGGCTTTTGCGACAGCCAGACCATTCTTGTCGCGCAAAATAAATCCCGGAATCAACTGCTCGATGCGAAAAGGAATCATCCGCTTATCACCGCCAATGTGATCGTTCCCTTGCAGCGCTGGTCTGCGTCGATGGGCGTATACGCAACGTCGCCTCCGGCGAACGTGCTTCCGCTGCCCCACATGACGCGAAGCGCTCCTGCCTGATAGATGGCTGCCATCAGTCGATCCGGGTTGAACGCGCGCCCGATAGTGTTGTCCTGCCATGCCTGATATTCACGAATTGCGGCGGATATGGCCGCTGTGATATTTCCGCTGCCGCCCGTCGCATACTGCACGTTCAGCGTATAAGGAACATCCTCTGCGCGGTATATCTCCACATTGTCCGTCAGCGGTCGCACGCTTTGCGCATTCAATGCCGCTCTGACGGATTCCATGATAGCGGCTGTGCCCGTGTCGCTGTCCAGCAGCAGATATATGCCAACCTTTCCAGCGCCCATGTTCAATGCGCGGGCGTCCAGTATTTCGCTGGTTACGCTCTCCGCGACCGCCTCATACTGCGCCTGCGGGCCGGTCGTGATGCTCGCAAGCCCATGTACGCGGATTCGCTCCCGATAGGTTTCGTCGTCCTCCGCATCGTTTCCGCCGCTGGCGTCCTGCTTTACGATCACGCGGGTAACGGCTGGATTGGTAATGGCAAGCTGCATCTGCGTACCCGCAATCAGCCCGTTTCCTTCGCTTCCGGCTTGATCGCATACCACTTCGCATATCGCCGTTTGCTCATAGCCGGTCTGTTCAAGCGGTTCGGCCAGCCCGTAGAACTTTTCGCCATCCGCCGTCATCGCCGTACCGGCGCGCAATGTTTTCGCCTGTCCCGTGGCGCGGAAGGTGATTTCCACGATGGACGTAGCGGCGCTCGCTTCAATGCGTGGGCAGTTCCGCTGTTCTCCCAGCACGTTCAGGTAATCGCCAACAGCGTACCGAAGCGTCTGCATCCGCAGCGCATTGTCAACCGCCGCAAAAATCTGCGTCGTCATGGCAAGCACGCCGCGCAGCAGCATTTCTTTCTCGTCGCCCGGATAAAGGATGTCGCCGCCAGCGTCCACATAGCACGCCATCGCTTCCATCCAGATTTCGTCCGGGTCGTAGGTCAGATAGTGCAATTCTGTGTTGTTCAACGTCCGTTCGCCTCCTATTCGTCTATCGTAACCTCCAGCACTGCGCGGATCAGCACGTCGCCATTCTCGTCAAGGCTGCATTCCGCGTCCACCACCTCCACATCAGGCTCCCATAGCATAATGCGGTCGAGTTCCGGCAGAATGGCTTCCTGCATTTCCGGCAGCGGCAGGTCGTAGAGCGCCGGATCAAATCCTCGGTAGCGATCATAGGGGACTTCGCCCATCTGACACATCAGCAGGTTTTTGGCATTTTGAAGCGCCCGCAAAATTTCGTCGTCCTCTTGAAAATCAATAGGCGACGCCCTGTTGTCAATGACGTATTGTGCCATGCTGCGTCCTCCTATTTTTTCATCATTCTGAACGTATTTCTTTTAGGCGTAACCTTGCGCGTAACGGTTTTTTTCTTCGTTTTGGCCGAACTTTTGGCCGCGCTCTTTGCGACTGATTTTGCCTGACTGACTGCCTTTTTGAAGAAACTGTTGGCAGAAGTCTTGACGGTGGAAGTGACTTTTTTAACGGCATTTTTGATGCCGGATACCGCGCCGGTCACTGCGCCAACAACAGCGCCCACAATGCCCTTGCTGCTTGTTTTTTTGACGGATGCTTTCTTGCTGCTTTTTTTGCTGCTCGAACTGCTTGATCCTTTGGAGCTACTGTTCGACCCGCCAGAACTTCCGCCCATGCTTCCGTCGTTCTTGCTCGCCTGCTTCATCGTAAGTTTTACCCGCGCCTTTACCCATTGGTTTCCGGGGCCGATGTCCACCTCGTCCACGCTCGCTTCCACAAGCATCAGCTGACACGTTACCAGCTTTTTGCCGCCGACATAAAAGTAATTGCGCGTTCCGGCCACCGCCTCGTCTACCAGTTTCATCGCTTCTTCGCGTACGTTGCTACCAAGCATGGCATTCAGTTCCACGGTAAAACTGATTTCTTTCGGTCTTCCGGCTTTGCGGGCAACATACTTCTGCCCGCCTGATTCCTTGTCCTCGGTTTCGCTCGCACCCTTTATGGATAAACCGTTGAAGGTTTGAATCAGTTTGGGCGAAACCGTGAAAACATGGCCGTTCCACCTTCCTGTTTCAACCATGAACTATGCCTCCTTCCATGGTGCTGTCGCCGGTGCATATTCGTTTTCCTGTTCTTCATCCGGCAGCGCCACAATGGGAAGATCTAAAATTTCTTCTCCGGCGAATACACACACTCTGCATAGTGAAGGATTGACCGCCATGAGTTCAGAAGCGTATCGTTCGTCGTCATATAGCGCAAGAGAAATGCTGTCAAACGTTTCTCCTGCGCTGCACTTGTATTCATATCCGCTCAAATCGTTCATGCGTATACCTCCACTTCGTCATGGAGCATCTTTTCTTCATACCACCTGTCAAGCCGCTCCTTGTCCTCTTTCAGCTTTTCTTCCACGCCCGTCGCATCGTTGGCGATGATGGTGGGCGAATAGATAAGCTGCGTCGGCGTGCGCGACGGATTTGCGTTTAATCCGCCGTTTCGCGCAAGCAACTCCGGCCAGGTGAATCCGCTGGCTTCTCTGGCGGCGTTGAGCAGTTCGGCGGTTCGGTCGCTGTGCTCCTCCGGGATGGCCCATTCCGGGCCTGCCTCGCCGATTATGCCGGGTTCCACGGCGCGTCCGCCATCAGCAAACAGCGACAGTCTATTTCCGCCGAGCATTCCTCCTCCGCCGGTCTGCCTCGTGCGTACTGTCCAGCTTCCGGGGTTTGCGGTCAAATACGCCTGTGCGCTGTTGCGTTCCGATACGGCGCTGTCGTAAAGGCCGATAACGTCCGCATTGGCGGTAAGTCCGGCGTCCATCACGCTTTGCGCGCTTGCCAGCGCTCCGCTGGCCGCCTCGCTTTCGCCGGTCGTCGTAACGGGAATTTCCACCTCGCCCGTGCTGTCGCCCTCCGGCACAACCTGTGCCGGAATCTGCTGGTCGCCCACCGCCTCCTGCACGGCTCCCGGCGCAATCTCCGGCACGACCTGCGCGTTGATGCGGTAATCCTCCGGGTTCTGGCTGGCGTTGCCATATAGCAGGGAATAGGCCGCCACGTCGTATCGCGCGGCGCTTCCGTCATCCGCAAGCGCCGTGTTTTCACCGGCAAGAATTTTTTCAATGTCGTAGTTCTGCTCAATCTGTTCGAGCATGCGGGTATACTCGGTTGCGGCGTTCCGGCTCATTCCAGACCAGGCGGCGTCGATCATCTGCATATTATTCTCGGCCATCGCCTGACCGATGCCGGAGAACATGGCGTCCATGCCGTCCTTTTCGCCACTGAACAGCTCAACGGTTTTCCGTGCGGTTTCCGCGCTGTATGCGTCTCCCGGAGCGTATATGCCAAGCCGGTCGGCAAAGTCCTCCACGCTTCCGAATCCGCCGCTGCGAACGCCCTCCATGCCCACAACTTTCCCGTTGCCAAGGCCGAACGGCATATCGCTTGTGACGTTCATCCACGCAAAATCGGTTGCGATGCCCTCCATGGCATACAGGCGCGCAAGGTGCTGCGCGCTCTCCGTATCGCCAATCGAAGTATAATAGTCGATTTTGTCCTGAATGCCGTCATAGCCGCCCATGCTGTTGATGATGCGCGCCATGTACTCGCCAAGCTGCTGCCGCACAGGATTGTCCCACGCAAAAACGGTATCTCCTGCATACCGGCTCTTGCCGTAAAGCTGGCCGATTATGTCCGAAGCGGATTCTTTGCTGATCTGCCCGGAAAGATAGGCGTCTGCGTAGTCTCCCAGCGTTCCATAAGCATCTGCGAGGTCGCTGCCGCCGATGGTCGTTTCCCACAGATCAAGGATGTAGCGGTCGAAGTCGGTGTCGTAATCAAGCAGCTGCTGCTGTTGCCGCTTCGCAAGGTCAGCCAGTGCCGCTTCCTTGTCAGCGGCCGTGATCGGCGTTCCGTCATCCAGCGTCCATCCGTTTGCAATCGCGTTGTCGTAATAGGTGGCGGTATCGTAGTAGTCAGCGTCGTGATGCCCATACAGTTCTTCCAGTTCCGCATCCCGCTGCTCGGTCACTTCCGCAACAAGGTCTTGAACATGGTCGTAACCGATGGTCTGCGCCTTGCGCAGCGTCTTTTGGCGGTTCAGATAGTTCTGGCGCGCGGTTTCCTTGGCAAGAAGCTCGTTCTGCTCCTTGATGATGTTCTGGATATTGGTCGCTTCGTCGCGCGTCAGGTGGCCGTCCGCAAAGGCGCTCGTCATGGCGTCGCGTAGCTGCTGGCTTAGGCTTTCTGCGCTGGCTATTGCATCGTTAAAGGACAGCTCCGCCACCTGCATAATCTGTGCCCAGATGTCGTTATCCTGTCCTTCAAGCCCGCCAAAGGTTTCTGTGACGCTCGCTGCGTACTCGTCGTAATGACTTCCGATGCCATCAAGGATCGCATCGTACATCTGCGTTCCAAGACCTTCGAGCGTCGTAATATCGGCATCCGTCAGCGTTGTGCCCGTCAGCATATCCGTAAGCAGCTTGCTCGAAAATTCGGAGCTGGCCGTCTGGTAGGACGCGACCGCCGCATCAACGGCATCAGCAAAAGCGTTGACCTCGGTATAGGACGTCTTAAAGTCCTCTCCAAGGCTCAGCACATACGCGGATAGCGATTCCGTGTTCAGCTCCATGTCGCCGAAGTTGCTCGCCATATCGGCTTCCGCAAGCTCTTGAAGGGCGTTTGCCGCAGCGACCAGCGTCGTCAGGCCAAGGCCAACGGCTCCTGCCGGTGTCAGCAGATAGCCGATCAGTCGGAAAGCGCCGCCCGCCAGCAGCAGCGCAGGGCCTGCCGCCGCAATCGTTCCAAGGCCAGAAACCAGGGCTTCCAGCTTTCCTTCGTCCATGGAGGATAGATAGGTGACAATATCGTGTAGCCATCCTGCGGTATTTTCCACCGTAGGCGCAAGCGTTTCGCCAATCTTCGTCTGGAATTCAGACCATGCGGCTTCCAGTTCACGCATCGCGCCGCCAAGTCCGCCCTGCATCGTATCGGCCATGGACTGCGCAAATCCGTCGCTGTTGGATATATCGCCTACAATCTGCGCCCATTCCTCGTCCGTGATGCTGATGAGGTTCAAGGCCGTCGTGATGCCGCGCTTTCCGAAGATTTTCGAGAAGATGTTGTATACGGCGTTGTCCGTCATCCCCTCTGTAAGGGTCATGAAGGAATCAATATCGCCGCCCGCTTGACTGAGCGCGCCGGTCAGCTCGGTCAAATCCTCCGAGTATTCGCCCGATCCGCGCACCGTATCGCGCAGGCTCTTGATGATGTCGATGGCCGGGAGCAGTTGCCCGGATTCGTCATAAATCTTTAGTCCCGCTGCGGCAAGGCTGTCCACCGCAGCGGCGGCAACGCCGTTGTTGTGGCTGTCCGCGTATTCTTCGATCTCCTCCTGCGCCACGCCGAGCTGTTCCATGGCGTCCACCACGTCGTCTACGCTGCCCGCAGGCGCCGCCAGAGAAAGCATGAAGTTGCGCAGCCATGTACCGGCCTGTGCGCCGCGCTGATCCTGGCCGAATTGGCTCATGGCAGAAAGAATGGACAGGATTTCAACGCTTCCGCCCTTGAACATCTGCGCGCCGCTGCCAAGGCGCATCAGCGAATCGCCCAGCGTGTCAACGTCCGTTGCGCCGATGGCGGCTGTCTTTGCCATCTGGTCGGTCAATTCGTCGGCGTAATCCACGCCCTGTCCAAGCGACATGAGCGAGGAATACAGATAGTCGATGGAATTGCTGATTTCGATGTTTCCGGCCATGGCAAGGTTCAGCGTGCTCGGAAGCATCGCCTGAATGTCGGCAATCTGCATGCCGTACTGACCCATGATGACTTCCGCTTCTGCCGCCTGCTGGTTGGAATAGACCGTCGTGCGCGCAATCTCGCTGTTGATCTTGTCCAGCGCCGCAATCTCCGCATCGGAAAATTCGCCTACGGCCTTCACCTCGCGCATCAGGTCGTCGTAAGCGATGTATCGTTCAACACTTTCCTTGCCGAAGTCTATAACCTTTTGGCTCACCATGTCGATCTGGCTTCCAAGGCCGATCAACGCTCCGCCAATTTGGCCGAATGTATTGTCTACCTGTCCGCTGATTGTTACAACGGTTTGCAGGGTTTGCTGTCCCATGATTTCACCACCCTTGCGTGTGCGGCCTCGTTATTCGTCGCAGGCCGCAAGGATTTTCCCGTGTCCGTCCTCAAACAAAAAGAAATACACGGGCGTACCAACGGCGTATTGTGCATCGTCAATCGGCTTAATCGCAGGCGTTACGATGCCGTGGCGGCTGATAGACCGCACCCTGTATCCGTTTTCGCCCGCGTCCTGAACGATGCCACGCTCAATGATCGCTCCGTAAGAATCCATACCTTTTGCTCCTTTTCTCTGCTTGTAGCTGTCCAATCCGTAAAAAAGCGGCGCGCATAGCTGTTCGCCATGCGTTCCGCTTAAATGGAAAGCCCTATTTTTCTTAATTTTTATTATTCTTTTTGTTTTTTTGAATCAGACCGAAAACGCAAAGGCGCTTGCTTGCTCTATTGAATCGACGTGACGCATCGCAGCATCTTTGTCGTGGTTTTCCTGTTCGTAAAATCGTGAATAGCCTCGTCAACGATCCACGCGCCGTCCGCATCCGTTCCACCCGTCACGTCTACGCGGGCCATGGCCGTCATGCCGGCGTTGAATTCTGTGCGAAGCGTAAGCTGTTCCGCCGTGCGGTTGTGCTGAAGCAGCATTGCGCGCGCCCAGCGTCCAGCCTCCACCGCGTCCTGCGCCGGGCATTGCGTGCAAATGCGCCTTTCAATCGTCTTGGCGGAATCATCCTGCGCCGTCACGCTTGTATAAGGCGTTACCACGGTCAGCGCAGCCCATTTGGCGCTGTCGCGCTTTTTGTACTGCACTCCCGGCTGATCTGCGTGCAGCTCGATGTGCTGTGCAGCTTGGATGCTCTGCGCGGCCAGAATGCCAATGGCCGTGAAGCGCCCGTCATAGCATTTCAGCATCGCCCCTTCCATCCGCATCAGGCGATCCAGGAACGCCGCGCAGCCCTCGTTTTTCCGTTCCATGTAGCGGTAGGCGATTTCTTTATCAATCCCGTACAGCCGCCAGTCCATCGTGCAAAGGGCCGCGCATTCGCGCATGATTTGTTCAAGCGTTCGTCCTTCAAAGCTCGCCCATGCCCTCTGCCGTGCGGTAGAGGGAAGGGAGGTGGCGATGATGCGGTATTTCCCGTTCTCCGGCAGAATGGTATTCAGGTAGAGCTTTCCTGTGCTGTAACCTCGGTCGGCGACAAGAATCGTATCGTCCTGTTCCGGCCCCCATGAAATCCATCGTGCGGCGTTGTCCAGCTCCATTTCAAGGGCGTCGCATCGTCCGCCAGAAACGTCCCTGTGAACGCATTTGCGGACGCTCACATAGTCTGTAATGTCGGTTCCCTGATAGATAATCTCCATAATGCCGTTCTCCCGAAAAAAGGCGGCGTGAAACGCCATGCTCACGCCGCCTATTTGTGCTTTCTGCTTTCCGCCAGCACCTCTGCAATCGCCGTATAGAACTCATGGAATCGCGGGATCGGCATGTCCATGAACACGTCGATGGGGGTATGGCTGGCAATGGCTGCATCGACTACTCGTTTGAAATACGCTTGTTTCCCGCCTGCGTCGATGCAACGAAAAAAACCGTGGCGATCTGCGTAGCCTTGATAGCGTCGCCAACGCCAATCCGCTCCGCGATGTCCGTAGCGTCGATGCCCTCCGTCGCCTTGCCTGCGGCGCACGCAAACAGGTAAAGTCCCTGCTTGTTCGTGATGCGGAAAGCGTTGGTCGGGCCGGTGTCCTTGTCCATCGCATCCGCATATTCGCGGCCAGTAATGGCTGTAAAATCATAATTCAGCGCCGTCACGTCCTTTCCGCCCGCTCGGATCGGGGTTTCCAGCGAAAGCGTGCCCTTCCCGAACTTCTTGATCTGCTCCTTCGGGTCGGTGATGGGCTTCGGGGCTTCCTTTTTCTCCTCGGAAATAACCTCCGCGGTTTCTTTCTTATCCATCGTTTCCATGATTTTTCTCCTTGTTCTTTTTTATTCTCGATGATGAAATGGCGCTGCGCTCGGCTCAAAAGCGCGAGCGCTCACGCTTTTGGTTAATTGAGCAGGCTGTCAATGGGGCTGGTGCAGTCCACGCCGTTAAACTTGATGATGCCAGCCATCGCGTCAATAACCGTGGTAACTTCGCCGTTGACCTCTTCCTCATAGCGCAGCACGGAATATTTGTCCGTACTGCCATAGGGATTGCCGGTTTCGATGGTTCCCTTGTCGGTTTCTTTGTGAACGCCCGTCACGCGATATTTTACGCTCTCGTGCTCGATTTCGCCGCCCGCGACATTGTAGCGCTGGCGCACGACGCGCGTTTCGATAAAGTGCTTGCCGGGGTTGGCAAGGTACTTGCAGTTCACGCCGTTGTTGTGCGCTACGGAAAATTCCATCGCATCAAGGTGCGTGGTGTTGGGCATATCCACATCCATTGCCATGCCGGATGCGGAAATCGTGGTCGTCGGGTGCTTGATCGTGGGAAGGGTGATGCTCGTCACATCCTCCGCCACGCGGTCGTTGTCAATAACCCGATGCCCCTCGACATTGTTATAGACTTTCTGCGGCATTTTTCATCACTCCTCTCAGTCTTACGCGACCATGTTCTCAAAGTAAACGTCGTACCCTTCCTCCGTCCAGTTGACGATGGCCGTCATGCTCTTGGCAAGCGGCGTAGTCGTCACGTCGAACGTGAAGGAATAGTCGCCGTTCATGATGTCGCTGCGGGCAATTTCACCGGCGTTCAGGTGAACTTCGCCGTAAATCAGCGCGCCGATCTTTACCAGTGCGTCAAGCCGCGCCTGCTCCTCGGCAACGATGCTCTTCAAATCGTTGCTCGTCATGGGCTTGTCCACATTGCGGGGACGCCGATGTTGGAAGTCGTTGAACAGGTAATAGAGCATCATGCGGTTGGTTTCGGAAACATTGATGTTGTCGCCGTTCTCCTGATCGTAGTCTGCGCTGTGGCAGCCCCAGATCACCCAGCGACCGCCGACATACGCAGCCGATGCGATGCCGTTCTTGTTGAGCTTGTCGTTGATAAGCTCATCGTCGTATACGCGCCCCGCAGATTCCTCGCCCATGTAAAGGTTCTGAATGATCGCGCATTCGGTGTTGCTCGCGGTTTTGTAGGGAACGCCGTCCTGAGCGATCAGGAGGCTCTGGAAGTTTGCCGCAGCCAGCACGGAAAGGTGATAGATTCTTCCGTCCGTACCCTTCGCCAGCGGGAAGTAAACTGTTTCGTTGTCGTGGGTATAACCGTTGGCCTTTTTCCAGGTATAAGCCGTTGCGAGCGTAAGCGCCGTCTGATTGTCCGCAAGGGGCAGATCAGCCAGCATGTAGGCGTTCCAATGACCGTTGATCTTCTTGCTGTTCTGCGCCATGGCACTGTGTACGGCGGGGATGGAAGAAAAGCCCGGAACGCACAGCATGGAAGGAATATAGCCGGTCGCCTGATAGACGTTCTTGATAGCGAAGATGCCGGTGTTCATGCCCGCACCGTCGCTCTCGCCAATTACGTCGTCCTCCTCCACGGCCGCCGCGTCGATGCTGTCGTAGGTCACAGAAAGTGCTGCTGTGCCAAGGCTGCCGCTCGTCAGCTCTGCGATGGTGATGATTTCCTTTCTCGCGTCATAGGCGATGGCGTAATCCGTCCCCAGCTTTTTTTCACCGACCTTCACGCTGTCCAGGATGATGTCGCCAGCAGAAGCGATGGTGATTCGGCCATTCGCGGGCGTCAGGCTGACCGTGCCGCCGCCCGTTTCCTGCGCCTTTTTGTGCGCAGCGGGGTCGAGCACGTTGATGAACACCAGCGGGCCGACGCCCTTCAGTTCCAGGTGTACGCGCATCGCCTCGCACAGCGTATACTTCGCCCAATCGTCAGAATAGCCGAAATACTTGCGCGCCTCGGCAATGTTCTCCACCAGAATCGGCTTGTTCACATTGGCGCTTCCGCCCTGAATCGTATGCACCGGCGCTGTGCCGACGTATACAATGGCGTTCTGGCTCTTGGCGGACACCTTGGCGGCAACCGCCTGAATCTCGCCATACGCGCCATGAAGATATTCGGACATGTTTTGTTCTCCTCCTATTTCAAAAATTCATCAATGGATGCATTGGGTTTTTCATTCGCGTAGCATCCGAACACGACATTGATAAACCCGTAAAAGATAGGGCGCTTGTCCACGACAAAGCTCTGATCGGTATACAGCGAATACGCCATCGAAGCCTCGTTCACAAATAGGTCTGTTCCCGGAATGAACTTTTCCGCCAGCATCTTTTCCGAGCAGTCGTCCATCCAGTCCATGAGCGTGAACAATCCCTGCTCCGTACCCTCCATCAGCTTGGACATGTCCAGCACTTCGTCGTCCCCGGTTTCCTCGTCGCCAACGAAACCGGGAAGCCGGATTCCGGGTTCGTATACGCTGAAAAGAATGCTCACAGAAAGCGTCTGTCCGAGTTCCTGCGGTCTGTGTACGTTGTTGTAGCGGTCGAATCGCTCCTCCGGCATATCCTTCACCTTGGATGCGTTGGGCATTACCAGAATCCCCGGACAAACGCTGATGGGGTCTGTTTCCATGTACCCGTTTTCATTCGGATGCGCGGGCTGCCATGCGAGATAACAGTGCGGTTCCTGACGCACGAATTCCGTAATATCCATGTCCGGGGCAGGCGCTTTCATAAGCCGACCGGCGCATAGTTCCTTCGTAATCCAGGCTTTCAGCCCTTCAAGCCGCTTTCTCGTTCTCATTTTGCCACCGCCTTCGGGTCGTTGGACATCAGCAGAATCGAGTACATGCCCATGTCGCGCTGTACTTGCAGCACTTTCATGGGCTTTCCGTCGAATATGACGTGTTCGTTCGGCATCGCCCGGCCGGGGAATCCCTCAATCGGCGTATACACGAGCGTCTCCGTCGTATTGTTGTCCCAGTTCAGGTCAACGACGTTATTGTTCTTGCGTTTCAGCGCTGCTTCTTCGTCCGTCACGCATGAAAAGCGACGCCCGTTCCATGTGTGGAAGTCGGCAAAATGGTCGTGGTTCATAAACACCCGCTTGACGTCCGCTTCGATGCGGTCTTTCAGCGCCATCAGGCGTCACCTTCGGCCTTGCCCGAAGCGACCTTCTGCGCCTTCTGCGGCTTCTTTTCGCCCTTCAAAAGCACGGCCTTGCCCTGTTCGATCAGCCGCGCGCCGTAACCATCGTTCACGGTTGCGTTTTCGCCGGTCTTAATCATCCGCACGTTCACTTCGCATTCCTCCTTCCGCCCGCAGGCTTCTTGGGTGCAGGCTTCTTCGCTTCCTGCACAGGCTTTTCCACAATCCCGGCCATCGCGTCGATTTCGGGCATATCGACTTCCTCAAACGTTTCTTCGTCCTCTGCCGTGTCGGAAGTTTCGTTAGGAACGGGATCGTCGTTCGCATGATCGTGCCGGTTTTCTTTTTCCTGTCCGGGCGCTTCTTCGTTCTCGCTTTCATCGCTTGCGGGCGTAGAAAAGGGCGCGTCCATGCGGATCGCGCCCAGCCGAAGCAGCCTTTTCATCTGCTCCTCCGTAAGGCAGGAAGCGTCGGCCACCTCGCCGGGGGTGAGAACGCCGCCCTTGGGAAGGGGAATATGATGGATTGCCACAATCCTGTTCATGCTGCTCCTCCTCTGTGCTTAAAGCACGTTCGCCACAACCCAGGCGTCCACGTTGGTCGGAACGACCGTCGGGCAGCTCGTCAGGCGGTTCTTGATGGCGTCGCTTTCCTCGCTGCCGTAGCGGAGCGGCACATTCATCTTGATGTAGGTCTTATGCGCGGCATTGGAGCCGCTGCCCTCCACCTGCGTAACCGGGCCAAAGGGCAGCTTGAGCATGCCCCTGCCACCTGCAATCACCGTGCCGCTGGGAAGCTGGTTCTTCGTCACGCCGTCGTCGTCGATGAACTTGCCGGAGAAGGAATACATCTCCACGCCGTCGCTGTTCCAGCCCAGGAAGCGTACGCCCTGCCCGCGATAGCGGGTGTTGATCTTGCCCATGTCGATGTTGCGGCCATCAAAGTTCTTGATGTACTTGCTGTTGGAAAGCACCGCGTCTGCGGCATCCGGGTCCATCACGATCACGTCCACGATGCCCAGGCCGTCGTATACCAGGTCGAACATCTTGCGCATATCGTAGTCGATCTTCGCCCCTTCCTGATCCCATGCGGTCGCGGGGGTAAAGAAGTTGGTGAACTTATAGTCCGCAATCATCGCGGTCTGCTTGTCGCGACCCTCGCGGGTGTAGCGGAAGATGTCCAGCTTGCCGTTCAGCAGCACACTTCGCACCATCCATTCAATGCGGCGCTGCGTTGCGGCGCGCATGTCCACCAGGTCTTTTGCCAGCAGTTTCTTCTCGCGCTGTTCGGGCGTCAGCGCGCCCAGCACATCCTCGCCGAAGCCGCGCTTGTTGATGTCCGGGCTGGTGATGATGCGCTCCGGCGCAATGCGGCAGAAGCCGATCTCTCTGGTTTCAAAGCCGTCGCGCTCCATCAGCACGCCGCCGGTACCGGGTACGACGAAAGGCGCCATGCGACGGGAACCCTTTCGGAAGTCGTAGATTGCCTTGTCGTCCTCAACCGCTTCGCCGTTCATGGCAAAGGTATCGGCCAGAAAGGAATAGCTGCGCGGAATCAGTTCAAGCGCCTTGAGCTGCGCGCGCGTGCTGTAAATATCAAAAGGCATTGTTTTCTTCACTCCTTTTCTTTTACGCCCAGATGGCGTAAAGCGTCAGATTGGCATTGGCCGTGTAGCTCGCAGCAGCGGTATAGTCGGTGCCGGTTCCGTCAGATGCAGTATTCCACTTGCTGAACGTCTTGCTGCTGGGTGCGGTAAAACTGTTCGCGGCGATGGAATAGCTGCTTCCTTCGTCAGCGTAGGCGGTTACGTCCTCGCCGGTTCCGCCGTTGGCCTTGTAGGTAATGGCAATCTTGCCGTTAACGAATACCGGTGCAGTTCCGTCCGTATGGCACAGGGTAATGCCCTGCTGGCGGAGCACAAGCTCGATGGCCGCAGTAACCTCGCCGTCGCTGGCAAGCGTCACCTTCCCGGCAATCAGGCGACCGTTCTGGTAGGCAGCTGCGTCCTCCGCAATGCCCAGGTTGGCGTCGGTATCGACGGTTTCATCCAGCACCGCCAGGTAGGACGTGCTCACCGCATTGGCTGCGGCGGCAGGGGCAAACATGCCGTTCGCCTTGCGGTACATGATTGTACCGCGCTTCACGGTTCCGTTGCCGGGTTCACACGGGATGGCGATCTTGTGGCAGCCGTTCGGGTCGGCAAGCAGGTATTCGGGATTGCTCGTCCCAATCGTTCCAAACAGATTCATACTGTATTCTCCTTTCCGTTCTTAAATTCAGAACATGCCGCCCTGTCCGCTATCGCGGTAGGATTCGGCGTATGCAGCGACTTCCTTGGCGCTGTCATCCAACACTTTGTCCGGGTCGTCGCTATCCCCGGCGCTGCCGCCGGTCACTTGCGCGCTGGGGGCCGTTTCGTTCCTGCGTCCCGCAAGAAACGCTGTGCCGCTCTCGCGCTGGGCTTTGATGATGCGCTTATGGAAATCCATGGCGCTTTCGCCGTTGGCCTTCGCCTCCGCAGCCATCGTCTCATAGCCGGGCGGGGTCAGATCGTCGATCTCCTGCATCCTCGTGCGCTCTGCGTCTGCGCCCGCATTGCTGATCTCGCTGAACAGATCGGGACGCTCCTGCATGAGCTGTTCGCGGGTAATCTGGGAAAATTCCATGCTGTGATCCTCCTTGTTGATAGGGTTATTTTCAGACGCAGTAGCAGAGGCAACACCGCTTCCCGCGTTGCTGATGAGGTTTGAGATGAATACATTGTCCGCCACGGCGGAAATGCTGCTCGGCACATGCTTGTACATGTCAAGCATGGCAGCCATGACGCTTGTTCCCACGCAGGCCGCAACCTGTGCGCCGTCCGAAAATTCGTCTGCAAAGCCGTTGTCCACGGCCTCCTTCGCCGTGAACCACGTTTCCTCGTCCATGAGGGTTTTGACGTCCTTTTCGTCTTTCCCGCACCGCTTGGCGTAGATGCTGTGCATATCGTTCTCGATTTTTCGCAGCATGCCGGCTTCGTGCTCCATAACCCGCGCGTCGCCCCACGCGATAGACGCCGGATTGTGAATCATGTACATTGCGCCCTCGTTGATCGTGACGTGCGCGCCGGGGATGCAGGCCATCAGCGTTGCCGCGCTGGCGCAAAGCCCGTCGATGCTCACATTGATCTCGTCAAACCCGGCGTTCATCAGCATCGTCCGCATGGCGACGGCCTGGAATACTGCGCCGCCTGGGCTGTTGATGCGCAGATTCAGTTTCTTCGCGCCCTTCGCCTTGGCGTCCTTGAGCATTTCGTCAAATTCCTTCGCGGTCACTTCCGGGTCTTCTTTGCGCCATTTGAAACTGGTTATCTGGCCGTAAATCAGAATTTCAGCCGTTTCGCTGTTCTCTGCGCTCATGCGCAGATCGCAGCGCAGCCGAAAATAATCACGGTTTGGCATTTTTGTCGTCCTCCTTCTTGGGTTTTGTTTGGCCGGATTGGCCGTCGTCAAAGGCGGCGATCTCCTTCTTGCGCTGGCGCACAACGGCGTTCCAGTCGTTCCCGTTGTACTCTGCCGCCTCCTGCTCCTCGGTGGAGATGTTCAGTTCAATGCGCGTCTTGGCGGCATTGGCTTCCTGCACGGGGTTGACGTGTCCCTGGCTTGCACCCATCCACTTGCATCCGCACCACGCCTCACGAATAGCCGCATCCTCAAAAAAGCCCGGAGCCTCAATGCGGCCCAGGGCTACAGCTTCTGCAAGCCATTGTTCGTATACAGGCTGATTGAATGCGTCGTTGAACCGCGCGCGATACCGCCGCACAATCCGCCAGAAGTCCAGCAGCGCGGCGCGCGCGGCGGTGTAGTTGCTGTTGTAGCGCTTCATCAGCACTTCTTCCGGGATTTCCACACCCGCGCCGATCAGCGTTTCCAGCTTGGTTACAAAGCCCTCAAACGCGCTGTTGCTGCGCAGCGGATTGACCTCGTGAACCTTCTTTCCTGGCGGCAGGCTGTAAATCGCTCCCGGCGCAAGTTCCAGTTTCAGATCGTCGTCCGTCACCTTTTCCTCATCGTTCACGGCGTCCTCAATGCCAAGATGCCCGTCGTCGCGGTCGCTGATAAGAAAGGCAGTCAGCATGGAAGAAACGATATTCGCTGCAAGCTCGCTGTCAATATAGCGGTCAAGCTGCTTGATCTGCTCGATCATGGCCGCCACAAACGGGATGCCCCTGCGCTGCTCCGGGCGCTCAAACGTCATCAGGTGCAGGATGTTTGGGAAGCCCGTATCGCTTCCGAACGCCTCAATCGTCGTCCACGCAAGGCTTTCCGTGCTTTCCTCCATCAGCGGATGCCGGTTGGATATGTGGTATCGAACCACCGCCCCTTCCTTGTCGATCTCCACGCCGTCGATGATTCGTCCGCCGCCGTCCTTGCTCTTGACCTCGCTCTCTCCGTCGCTGTCGGGCGTGCATACCCGGTCGCTTTCAAGCAGGCGAAGCACCGTCTGATAGGGCGTTCGCTTGTTCTCTTTCATGCCGAATATCGCAAAAACGTCGCCGCTTACAAGCTGGCTGCGGAAAGCAAGCTCCTGAATGCCCCAGAAGTTCTGCTGGCGGGCTGCGTCGCACATCGGGCTTTTCGCCCAAAGATTGAATTCCCGAAGGGTCTTTCGTTCCCACTCCGCGCACGCATCATCGCTCATGCCCAGCAGCTCGCCGTCGATCTGCGGCTTCGGTGTCACGCCCCAGCCAACCACGTTCGTAACCAGCGTTGAAGGCGCGCCGCGTCCAAGGCCGCCGCCCACATACAGGTCGCGTGCGCGCTTTCGCAGCACGCTTCCCTGCAAGTCGATGTCGTCCTCTGCGCTTCCGCCCGCGTAAAGCCAGCCGATCAGGCTGTTCTTCGTCTTGCTCGCGCCGTGCGCGCCATAGCCCGTCGCGCTCATGCGCACTTCATTCAGCGCACCGCCCAGCGCGTCCAGCTTTTCTTCCTGTTCACGCCGCCTGCGGTCGTTGTAGATTTTCTGTCCCCACGCGGGATTGACCAGATAGGCAGCGCGCTCATAAATGCGCGGCTTTCCCCGGCTGCTCATTCGTCATCCCTCCCTGCAATTAAAGGTCGCGCGGAACGACGCGCACCACCCGCGTATTCCTCGTCTGCCCGGAAAGCGATTCCACGATGTTCGAGAACCGCTCAATCATCCTTGCGATTTCAGGCAGGTCGATGGATTCAAATTCCCGCGAACCAACGCGGTATCGCTTGGCCTGTCCTTCTGCCAGCGCCCTTTCACACTCCTTCCAGATTGCCAGCATTTCCTTTGCTTCGGTCAGCGTGTACGCCGTCGATATAGCCATCCTTATTCACCCCTAAATCTTAATGCCGCTGCTCACCACGACCTTCTTGCGCTTTCGCTCGGCCTGCGCCTTGGTCGTCGGCGCGGATTCTTTTTCGCCGCTGATCGTTCTCTCGATCTTTTCAAAATTCCAGTTGAAATATCGGTAAGCCGCCCGCGCATAGTTCCGGCAGTCCAGCGGCTCGTTACGCTCGTGGATTTTCTCCCACGCGATCACGCTGCTTCCGGCCCTGCGATGGATCACCATTTTTTCGGACACAAGGCCGCGAAAATATTCAAGGTCATATCCGCATCGGTAATCGGTGGGGAAGTGCATGTAGCGCGGCCCAGGCTGTTCAATCGACGTGGCGTACAGAATTGCTTCCTTGCCCGCGTCAACGCCGATCATAAACTTCACGCTCTTTGTTTCGCCGCTGCTGCTTTTCATGGGGCGTGCGTAGGGCTTTCCTTCGCCCGGTTCGCCCTTGATCGCCCAAACGCGGCGACCCTCACGCTTCGCGCATTCCTTGTATACCTCCTGCGTAAAGTGGCCGCCGCTGTCAACGAACGTCGCCAGCACGCGCATCGCCATGCCGTTTTTCAGCCGCCATTCGCGGTCGAGTAGGGCGTCCACTTCCTCCCATACGCCCGGAGCGTCCGCGCGTCCGGGAATAATGCCCCGGCTGATGCCCCAGCTTTCCTCATCGCGGCTCCATCCAACCACCTCGTATTCCAGGCGGTTATCCTGTGTGTCGATGCCCATGGTGAGCACCAGCACGCCACTGGGAACCTCGGCATTGTAATGCTCTCTGCGCTCGTGCAGCGCTTCCGGAATGCCACTGCGGTCGCGTACCTCCCACAGTTCGCCCAGCATGGTATTATAAAACACCTTCAAAAGCTCCGGGTCATCCTTGGCTTTCAGGAACTTCAATACGATGTCCTTCCAGTCAGACCACGGACTCATGAATGCGTTCATGCGAAAACTGCGTATGCCGTTGTGAATGGCTTCCTGGTTCTTTGCCACCCATTTTCCGGGACAGCGCTTGGTTTCAAATTCTCCCGTTTCGCGCTCGCATACCGGGCAGCGCCAGCATACGGAAAGCACGCGGTAGTTCTTCTCTCCGTTCTCGTCTTTGAACGATTCCTTTTCAAACCGAATATCGTCAAATCGGATATAGCTGAACGTGTGGCAATGCGGGCACTCGACGTGCCATTCCTCCTGCGTGCCGTGCGCATAAGCCTTTGCGATCTTGCTCGCCCCCTTGATGGTCGGCGTCGATGTTTTCACGATTTTTCGGTTGTGCCGAAAGGTTTCCGTTCTTCGCTCGGCAAGCTCAATCGGATCGCCCTCCGTGCCTGCGCTCGGCGGGAAACGGTCTATTTCGTCCAGAAAGATATAGCGCACAGGCTTCGACGCCAGATCGCTCGGACTGTTTGCGCCGATAATGGCAAGGCTGCCGCCCGGAAAGGTTTTCATCGTGATGGTGTTCTGTGCGTCGCGTCCCTTCGCCTTGTACACCTTCTCGCGCAGGTTGGGGCTTGCCGCAATCATCGGCGCAATGCGCCTTTTGGAATAGTCCTCCGCCACCTTGTCCGTTGGCTGAACGTACAGTATCGGGCCGGGATCGTTGTCAATGGCGGCGCCCAGCATGTTCAGTTCGATTTCCGATTTGCCGACCTGCGAGCTTGCCATCAGTACGATTTCGTGTATACCGGGCTGATTAAAGGCATCCATCACTTCGCGCTGATAGGGCGCGCGATCCGTCCGCCATCGTCCGGGTTCGCTGGAACTCTCAGATACAAGAACGCGGTTTTCGTCTGCCCACTCCGATACGGTCTGCACCTTGGGTGGGCGGAACATCTGATAGGTGTATCGCGCAAGCTCGGATAGATTGCTCATGCTTACACCTCCCCGGCATCCTCCTCGCTCTCGTCGCCCGCTTCGCCGTCCTGGGCAACGTAATCCGGCAGGGGCGTGTCCGCAATCTGGTTCAGTACCTTGCGTATCTCGCCGTCAATGATGCTGGCAATCACGTCGATATTGTCCATCATCGTCAGCATCGGTGCAAGCGTGCTCGGAAGGTGCAGCAGATTTTGCGTGACCGTTCCGGCAATATCACCCCATAGCTTGCGTACATCCGCAATATCGGCAAGCATCCCTTCCATGCGCGCAACCTCAAGTTCCGTTTTCCTTGTTTTCACGCGCTCGTGAACGGCTTTCACCTCGTCAAGGCTCTTGTCGTCGCCAGCCTCTTTTTCTACGTTGTACGCAACCCATCTTTGTACAAAAACGGCAAGGTCGTATTTACCGCCCTCGCCGTCTACAAATAGTTTTTTATCCTGGGGAAGCTCGCGGTCTATGTCGTATAGCCGCCGATAAGTAAGGCCAGCGATTGCCGCAAGCTCTTTTTTGTTCATGGTTGTGCTCATGCCGTCATCATCTGCACCTCGAAATCAGATATGCGTGTTCATGCTCGATGCGCTTTTTCAGCGTGTCGAGTATATCCTCCTGAACATCCTTTTCGGATCGGTTTACCGGCATCTGCGGCACGCCAATACCCACCACGCGTACAATAGGCAGCCTCGCCTTGCTTTTCCGGGTAAATACAGTCTGTCCAAGTCCTGGTGCAAAGAACGGAGGCTGCCCGCCGTAGCTGTCCATCGTCGCCGGTAATGTGCTCGCTCCCGACTTTACCATTTTCGCGGTAATCTTGTAGGCTTTTCCCTTTCCGCGTCTGCCTCGCGGCCCTGCGGCCGCAAACTGTTGTCCGAGAACGCCTCGCGTTCCGTCAATAGGGATGCAGCAGCTTACACCGGCGCCGCCGATTCCGCCCATGTTGGTTTTAGGATTTCCAACCGTACTTCCGATCCACGATGGCTTTGCAAAATACTCTTTCGGAATATCTTGCTTTAGTATCGTCTTGACACGTCCACCAGTTCGCTTGAATGCTCGGTACATCAAAAGTTCAAATTCGTGTTTTGTGTGAACTGCGCGCAGCGCTTCAATTTTCTCGGATAAATCGCTTGCGTCTACGCGAAGATATACGGGATTACCCATCGTTTCACCTCCCAAAACACGAAAATGGGCAACGCAGCCATCGCGTTACCCATTTATTTCATGGTAGTATTCTATCATGTCAAGCCCGGAAAATCAAGCCCCAATTTATTCGCATTTCTCATTTCCGTTTGATTTAACAAGCGCCATGCACTTCGCCATTTCAATGCACTCGCGCATATAGCGCAGTTTCTTTTCGTTGATGTGCATGATCCTGCGAATCGTCGCGCCCGGTAGCTGCTTGATATAGGCGAGCGTCGCAAAAAGGCGCAGTTCATCGTCGTGGATGGAAGAAATGATTCTGTCCGCCTCTCTGTAAACCTGGGTATACTCGCGGAGCTTCGCCCGCTGTTCGGCTTCCAGCTCTTCGATCTCGCCAAATATATCGTCCATTCCCTTCGGCGCGCCTCCGTGCGGCATGCCGGAGTAACGCTGCGATATATTGTACAGCCGCTCCCTCTGCCATGCAATCTGTTTTTCAAGCTCCTCCGAATCGTGCATCACATACCGCACGCGGGTCAGCTTCGGTATATCTAGGTTCATTTCAAGCACCACCTTCCATCCTATGTGAAAAGCGCGAACGCTCGCGCTTTTCATTCAGTCTTGCTGAATCGCTCCGTGATCTTTATGCACCCTGGCTTTTCTCGCACCATCCTGCGTATTTTCAGGAATTGTCTTACCTTCACAATGGGATAGAATACGATCATCGTCATGTGCGCAATGGCGATGGCGATGCAATAGGCCATGACAAGCGCATTCCAGATCAGTTCTTTTGAGGTTTTCGCCATGATCTCGCCGTTCTCATTGATCTTGTCTGCAATCCCGGTGTGCATGTGAATGCACATGAAAACCGGTCTTTCCAAAATGGCGCGTTCCACGTCCTTGCCGCTTTGAAGCATCTGCTTCACCGTGTTTCAACCTCCAATTCCGCAATACATCCGCCTATGACGAAAGCGGCGCAGGGAAGCGCGATACCGTTGCCCCACATTTTATACTCCGCGCTGTCCGTGTGCAGCTTGTTGTACCATTTGAGCAGGGACCGCGCATCCTTGTACGGCTTGTACGCTTTCCCGTATACTTCCGTGTGTACCTTTCTGACGTTTTCCCAAAACGATACTTCTTCGCCCGAAAACTCCATTCTCGCATCCAGCGCGCCCCATTCATCCGGGAATCCTTGCAGCCTTGCACATTCGGTCGGCGTCAGTCGGCGAACGATGTACTTTCGTGGCGGTTTTGTGCGATGCGCAATGATCGGCTGCTCGTGATTGCAGGTCAGTGATGGGCATAAATGATATTCAACCTCTGCATTCGCCTGCCCGTGTGCCATGCAAACGAGACTTGTATAGTCCGTCACACGGTCGTTGTGGTCGCCGGTAATCGTCGGTACAGTTTTGCCGTCACCATTTCCCCTTGCATCGTACACAACGCAGTTTGCCCGCTGTGCGCTTTCCGGGTTTCTGGCATTGGTAGCCGTAAGCGAATGGAATACGCTTGGAACAACGACGGTCGGTACTTGATTCAATCCGCTTGGCGATGCTTTGAGTGTCGGGGAGCAATTCTCCATTGTACCAAGGCTGCGCGCCTTTGCCCCTTGCCCGGCCATGAATGCAACTGCGTGCCGATCTGCTGCTGTCAGCGTATACATAGCGTTGCCATCGCTGATTCCAAGGCCGTTACCGGCCCCGTCATCGTTTCGGTTGTTTCCGCCGCCCTGAAATCGCGTTGCTTTGTCCTGCAAGGAAAATACAGCATCATGCGCGTCTAAGCGCCTAACGCGATCACTTCCTCCAGCGCTTCCCGCAATATCGTCGGCAGTTCCTTCCCACGACGCTCCGCCCGCCTTAAAATACCTTGACACGCTTTCGCGCTCAAATAGTATTTTTCCGGCGTGTTCTCCTGCAAAATCTGCGACAAGGTAGATTCTGCGGCGTCGCTGGGGGACTCCCCAGTATTGCGCGTCAAGCACACGCCATGCGATACTGAAACCGTCTGCCACGATCTCTCCGGCGTTGGTCCACTTTCCGCTTTGAGGCAAAGGCACAGAAGCGTACCCCCCCCCCCGCAGATTTTTTGGAGTTCTTCAAGCACGCAGCGGAAATCATGTCCTTTGTTGCTTGTAAAGGCTCCGAGCACGTTTTCCCAAACAGCGAAAGTTGGGTATTTTCCATTTGTGGCGTTCCTCATTTCCCGAATAATCCGCACGGCCTCGTAGAAAAGTCCGCTCCGCGTCGTTTCCTCTCCGCCGTGTTCCGTGTGGTTCATGCCGGCCCTTTTCCCGGCCACGCTCATGTCCTGGCATGGGCTCCCAAATGTGATGATGTCAACAGGCGGTATAGCCGCTCCGTCTATCTTCAATACATCCCCCAAATGCTGCATTTGAGGAAACCTTGACCGCGTTACTGCGATGGGGTATGGCTCGATCTCGGCAGCCCACAGCGGATGCGCACCATATAGCGCGCCTGCCAGCGGAAAACCTCCGCTTCCGTCAAACAGACTTCCGAGCGTTATCATGATTCGTCCTCCTTTGTGTTTCCGCCCAGGTCGTTTTCGCATCCATCACAGGATGCGTTCTTTGCCGTACTTTGTATAGGCGGCATCATACCTGCATCCTCATACATTTTGAGCCTGCCGCGCACATGGCCGAAGCCGGAAAGTGCAGCATATACCGTGGCGATGGGACATCCTTCAAACACGCAATCGCATAGGTATTCATCCTTTGCTTCATCGCTGATAAGATACATTTCAAGCCCTTTGCACCCGTGCATTTCGCACAATTTCAGGCAAAAATCCGTTGTTTTCAAGCCATTGTCGCCATGTCGGATGTACTGCCAGCCGTCTTTTTCGTACACCATGTTCATCACGGTTTCAAAATTGTCTTGCGGGTTATCCGTTGTAAGCCGCTTCATCGCGTTCATCCTCCAATACCGCCATATTGTAGCCCGATTCGATAAATCGGATCGTCTTTTCCCTGTTCACATTGTTTCCGAGCGCGCTGTAAATCCGCCTGAAATCATCATGGGTAAATTGCGTTTCAAGGAATCTGTTTACGCCCGCGCTGATGAACGCGTGGAACTTATCGTTGGCTTTCTTTGTCGCATACGGCTCTGTTTTATAGGCTGGACGCGAGAGCCATTCCAGCACCTTGCACTTGACCTCCAACTCGTCGGCGCACGTTTCAATGCAGAACCAAACATTGCCCTTTCTCTCCGCGATAAATTCCCCGTTTTGATTGACAAAACTGCCGTGAAAGCAATTCATCAGCCGCTTTACGATCGAAAAATCAACCATGTCGTTCCTCCTATCAGAGCATCGCTTCAAGCAGATGTTCCGCCTGTTTTTCAAGCGCCTCCAGCACATGCGCTTCGCTCACACCACGCGCAATCAACCGTATGGCACTTTCCATACGGAGAAATTCCGCATCAAATCCGTATGTATTCGCATCTGCCTTGACAACCGCAAGGCACTTTTCTGCAAATTCCATGCTCGTTATGGAAGCCAGTTCGCACATGAGCCGATCGCGCTCAACGTAGGCATTCATCGCTTGCCGAAAATCACCGGCAATGACCTCGTTCGCTTTTCTTATTGCCCGTTCTGTCTCCGTCTCTGGCAGCATCCAGTCCTTGGGCGCTTTGCTGCACGATCCGAGCAACTTGCACTCACAGCACCCCCGCGCCTGCGAGCACCATGTTTTCAGGCGCCGTGCAGCCTTGACCATCTGCTTTTCATTCATGCATTACGCCTCCCACGGGAATTCCTGCCGGAAGTCGTCGCCCATGATCTCGCGCAAGCTCTCTTTCATAAACACCTTAACGCCCGTAATGGCCGCAGCGTCAAGAATGTTCTCTACCCACGCTCGTTTTGGAATGACTTTGTTCTTCCTGTTGCCGGTCTCCGCTCCGATGATCGTCCAACGATCAGAGCCAAAGGAACCAATGCCCATATCCATATATTCTGTGATCGGTTCGATGCTGGTGAATGTATTCCATATGCTATCGCCCTGAAAGCGACGCGCATTTGCATTGTCCAGCGTGCTTCCAAACCACCAGTTGTCACGGATAGGCAGGAGCGGAATGTCACAATAATCTTTTGTTTTTGGATGCGGCCCCTCATTCTGGTGTTTTACGTTCCAGAGGAAAACTTCTGTTGCGGACGCCATCCTGCAAAGCCGCATCGGATTCTTTGTCAAAAATAGATACCGATGCTGGGGCGCGTCGTCACACGCCTTGAAAACCTCCCGAATCCATTCATCTGGCACCCATTCACCGAACAGATCAGCCATACTGCACACGAAGATGGTGCGCGGCTTTTTCCAGTGTTTGGGTTCATCCAGCTTGTAGCGGTGGAATGTTGGTTCAAAGTAAAATGGATAGACAGCGCTCCTTCCATCATTCATCTTGCCGGGATCGTCCAGAACATGAATAATCGCATGATGCTCTTTGAGATATTGTCCATGAGATACGAAATCAAAGCCACCAGCAAAGCGGTAGGCAATCCTCCGCGCATAGCAGTATTCACATCCATGCAGACAGCCGGTGACAGGGTTCCAAGTGCTATCCGCCCAATCAATCTTGGTCTTCTTCATGCTTTCACGCTCCCATCGCCATCAATGCGTTCAAATTCGATCACCCATACCCAAGGATTCGCAGCCCATCCATATTTTTCGAGATTGGATTTCTTGACGGTGTCGTTCCACAACTTGGAATATGCAATCGGATATGCGGCTTTGGCAAGGTTTTCGTGATATTTCTCGCTATAAGTCGTGTAATCGTCCCATATTCCCTCTGCTCTGCACCCTTCATAATCAATGTCCTGCACCCGCTCTGCTCTCACATCCGTCACCCGCAGAAAGATTCGTGCTGCTCTTTTCGGCATGTGGATAGACGGGTGCCATTTGATCGGTGTTGTTGGGTAACTGCCATTGGTTCCAATATCCATATTGTGCGTTACGCCATCCGCACGGTAGGCGAAGAAGCATCCGCCGTTCCGTGTTTGGAATCCCCATGTTTCCCGCACCCACAAAGTATCTCCGATCTGATAAGGCGGTCTGATGACCATAGGCAAACCTTCAATGCCGAAGCATCCCGGATAACAGCTTTGTTCAGGCATGGGATAGGGGCGTGCATCGGGTTGCGGCTTGATGATTCGACGGGTCTGCGTTTTCTTCCCGGAAAGAATTGCCGTTACCATTGTGGTGTTAAACAGAATCGGCCTGTAATTCATATCGCAACTTTCTCCTTCTTGCTTGTCATCAGAACATCAAACAATCCAATCTGCCCTTTGATCTCTGCTTGGCGTTCATATGTGCCACCGACAGCCTTTACCGAGCGATACGGGTACAGCGGGCATTCCGGGATGTTGCATCGCTCCACCAAATTTCGCTGATTTCCGCTACAATCCATGCACTTCGCGCGGATCGCAATCAGAAGGGCATCGGAGGTTGGAAGATTCTTCTTCATGTGCGCCTCCCGTTTATCGGAAAATCCTGCCGCTCTCCCTGTCGCGCACCTCAATGCGGGCAATCAGGTCATACCCCCGCAAGGTCGATGGTGTTTTTCAGCGTTTTAATCAGCATATTGGTTTTCCGTTCCAGCTCCTCGGTTTCTTCCGCGATGTTCAGCAGCGCGTCATGCGTCGTGGGATCGTGATACCCCTCCGCATTGTATTTCGAGATATTAGCCATCCTCGTTCCCTCCGATCAGGTGACTCGGCCTGAGATAGAGCCGTCCGGTCGTTTCAGACCGGATAAATCGCTCCTCAATCAGTTTCCGAACCGCCCGCTTGTTCGCGGTACACTTCGTTTTGCAATAGGGTTTGCGGCGGCATTCGCTGCATTTTCCCGTGTCTTTCCATGCTTCCGCGCTCATGCTTTCACGCCTCCCTCCAAATGCCTGCGCACGTCCTCATGGGTCAGCAGCGTGGGCGGGAGCAGCCCTTCCAGCACAATCGGACAGGTCAGTGCGGTGCGTTCGCAGGCGTCAGCCCGCTTTTCGCACTCGGAGCAGATTTCATCCTGCGCCCAGCAGCGCACTTCGTCCGGGTCGTATTCGTCGCAGTCCATCGCCATGCAATACCGATTCGTCATCGCCTCGCAATGGATGTGCATGTTCATATCGTCCACGCGCCCGCCGTCCGTGAAAACAGTATGGATATAGCTTTCACCCGGCACAATCTCGCTTTTGCAGATTTCGCACGGATGCGCTTTCCTGGCCTTTCGCTCCTTGCGGCTCAAAATTTCGCCCATATCGCACCTCCGTCAGAAAGGCAAGTCGTCATCTTCGACCGGGATAAATCCCTCCTGCGCCGCACTTGTATGCGCCTGCTGGGCTTGTCCGCCCGTCTGCTGGTGGTTCGGGCTGCCGAGAAATTCCACCTCGTCGGCCACAATTTCGGTCACATACCGCTTGGAACCGTCCTGCGCACTGTAAGTCCGCGTCTGAATGCTTCCCGTAATGGCGCACTTGCGGCCCTTGGAGAGATACTTCGCGCAAAGCTCTGCCGTCTGCCGCCATGCGACGATGGTCAGGAAGTCGGCTTCGCGCTGCCCGGTCTGCGGATTCGCAAATCTGCGCTGTACCGCCAGCCGGAAGCTGCATTTTGTCACGTTGTTGGTCGTGACGCTCGTTTTGGGTTCGTCGGCAAGATTGCCGATCAGCATAACCTTGTTCATCCCTGCATCAATCGCCTTTCTGTGAATTCATCGACGGGCGCGTCCTCCATCCAGGCGTTCCCGTCCGTACCGTCCAGCAGCTCCATTCGCTGCCGCCCTGCGGCCATAGCGGCCAGTTTCGGGTTGTCCAGCATCGCGTCCAGAGAAAGCCCGGCCGATCCATCGCCGCGCAGATGGCTCGTCTTGTTTGCGATGGCGCGCAGCGCCGCCTTTTTCGCCTCCGGCAGTTCCTGGTAGAACATGTCGCATTCGGCAAAGGCCGCTTCGTTGTACAGACCCTTGCATTGCTCGCGGATTTCGGCAACCGTTGGCAGCCATTTGCTCGTGCTGATAAGCTGCATGGCCGCCAGCATCACTACACTGCCGTCGATGTCCTGCAAGGTGAAGGCCCAGGTGTTGAGCAGCATGTATTTCTCCTGCTGGCTCATGCTCTTAAAGGCGTAGCTGTAATTTACCCGCATCAGCGCCAGCAGTTGATTGACCTCCTGCTTCGTCACAATGCTCCCTCCTCCCACGGCAGCGGTACGAATCCGGCGCTTCCGCCGCCGTTTTCCGCATCCAGATCGACAAATCCAAAATCATGGCCGCCCGTTGCCGGTCTGCCTTCGCCTCCGGCATTTCTATTAACGCCCAACACCTTTCCACCTGTTTCAGGATGGTTTACAGGATAACCCGATATAGGTTTAGGGTATGGGGCTTGATTGGGCGCATGGTTAGGCACATGGTTGGGTGCATCTTTGGGTGCATGGTTGGTATCATTGTTGGGTACATCGTTGGGTACATTTTTGTACCCAACATTTGTGCTCAGGTAAATCATGCGATACGCCGGGTTTCTGCTGTTTTTCAGTCCCGGCTTGAAGTCAATCAGTCCGCGCTGTTTCAGGCCGTTGCGGAGCTGGTCGATTGCCCGCTTGTCAAGGCAACAATAGAGATTCAATTCGCCATTCGATACGGGAATAAACCCATCAGGCCAGTCGTATTCCTGGGTCTGCTCGTTGTACGTCGCACGGTCATTGGCAATGTAAAACAGGGCTAACCACAGCATACGTTCACGCATGGAAAGGTTGTTATTCCTCGCAAACCGCATAAACAAATTGAATTCACTAATGAAGTTCACCTTGCTCATGGCGTAACTCCCTTCGAGGAAATCAGATTGTCCTGTTTCTCTGGTTGAAAAGCAGAACGGATTCCGATTCACCGTCTTTTCGTTCATTCTCTGCGTTTGCGTATTCGGGTCTGTGAAGGCTGCGCTCCGGGTCGAATCCATCCGGGTAGCGCGCCCGCAGTTTGGCGATATTGACCTCCGCCACATGCTCGATGGTCGTTCCGATCAGGCTTAACAGATACAGCAGGTAGGCATAAATCATGCGCACATGGCGTGGCCGCGTGGAAGGAAGTCCGAAATAAGCCGTCGCCGCTTCGCTTACCATGGCGACTGATACGGTTTCAAGTGTGTGTCCGAATTGGGTAAATACCGCCTCTTTTTCTTCCAGCATATCGCCCAGCGGCCTTTCGATGCCGGAGGCGAATTCCGCGCAATACCACAGGATGTCTCCGCATTCCTTGATAAGGCTTTCCCTGGGTAGTACGGGATCGTTTCCGCTCTGGAATTTCCACTTTTTAATGATGTCCACGACTTCGCCGCACTCGCCGATCAGGCCGAGCAGCCCGTTCTTCTCGCGGTCGTGGCCCGCGCCGCTGGTGCGCAGCGCCTGCGCCTGGTATTCATTCAGATTCATGCTTTTGTTGCTCCTCTCATTGTGGGTAATACGATGGTTTTAAGCAGATGCACGAACGTAAACGCGCTTTGCGGGTACTCGTTCACGATATACACCCACGGTTCGTCGATGTCGAGATCGTGCAATTCCTCAATCCATTCTTCTGCCGTGCTGGCACAAATTCCGTTGACGGCTTCGACCAGCCCCCGATCCTCCGGGTCTTTGTTCATGTTCGAGAAAAGCAGCTTGCTTTCCGGCAGACTAAATTTCGTCTTTTCGGAAAATTTGCCCAGCAGGTATTCGTCGTGGCCGAGCATCCGCAGGCACAGTTCCCGGAAACTCTCCTCGCCCGGGGTCGCAGTCCAGCGGTAGGAATAGTCGCCGCAATCCGTCTGCGCGGTGATGGCATAGGCGTCATAATCGATCAGAATGTCCGCCCACATGCACCTGGTATAATCCTTGTCGCCGCGCTCCATACGAATCCTGTACTTTTCGATGTTCGGGCGAATCACTTGCACCTTCATCGTTCATCCTCCCATAAGCGCACGCATAGCGCGCTGATTCGGTTGATTCTGCGGGCAGGACGGCGCTTATGCACCATTCGCACCCGCACATGGTTCAGAAGCCTCCACAGCAGCATTCTCACGCTCATAGCGGTCGCGCGCCTCCTTTGTAACGTCGCGCACTTGCAGCGCGTCGCTCCACATGCCGATCTGGCTCATAGCAACGCTGTATTCGTGCTTGGGAATCTCATGCAGAGCGCTGATGCCATATCTGGCAAGCACGCTCTTTCGGATCGCATTGCCCAGCTTCTTGACAGCGCGCATATCCTCCACCTCTCGCTTGAAAAGCAGCTCGCGCGACCGGGCGCGGATCGCGTCGTTCATATAGCGCACCTGTTGAGGCGTAACCAGCGTATTCAGGCGAATTTGCTTTTCCAGGGCTTCCAGCCGGTCGTTCTGCACCTTCTGCGCGCCCGCAAGCTGGTCGAGCGCTTCCGCATTGTGTTCCAGCAGCTTGCTCATGGCTTCCACGATAGGCCCCATCATCTGCTGAATCAGCGCAGGAAGCATCTGCGCCTGTTCCGGTGCAAGAGCGGCCAATGCTTTGTTCTCACCATCAGGCATCATGGATAATTACCTCCTCGTAATCAATGGTGTTCATAGCACTTCGGGCGTCCCTGGCCCAGCCCTCCACCGTGCGCAGCAGTTCGTCGTAGGCGTTCCGATCTGCCAGGTGCATCACGGCAAATGTGCGGCTCATGTGGGGCATCCGGGCGCAGGCGCCAATGAACTGCCGTACGGCGGACGCGAATGCGTCAACAGTCAATTCGTCGGACGGCATGCGCTCCGCGTCGCCCTTGGCGATGGTGCTCTGCATGTTCAATAGCTCGGCCTGCGCGCGGTTGCATTCCTGCTGGGTTTCTTCCAGCAATTCGGCGTTCTCGTCCAGCTCACGCCGCAGACGGTTGTTGTCACCCCGCAGACGATTGGTTTCTTCAAGGCTCTCTCGTCCGGCGTCCGCAATGCGTTCTATCTCCTGCTTCTGGCTGGCGATGATGTTGTCCTTCTCGCGGATCGCATTGGCGATGTCCTCCGGAATTTCAGGCGGACGCCTGGCGAGATCGTCAGCGCGGGTTTCTGCCGCCCGTCTGGCTTCGCGCTCCTTTTCGATTTCCTGCTTCGCCTGCTCGCGGACGCGCTTGACGGCTTCCTCCACCTCGCGGCTCGTCATGGCGGACAGGTCGTTTTCCTCCGCAAACTCGTCCTCTGTTCCCTCTGGAAGCGCGAGCATCTTGTACATCTTGCTTTTTTCAATGCCCACAAAGGCTGGCTTGGCTCCAAATCGGTCGTAGATTGCCATGAGCTGCTGGGCGCTGCGTGTGCTCATGCCCGCATTGAGCTGCACCCACTCGCCCCATTTTCCGTGAGGAATCTGCTTTTTCGCTTCGGTAAACACGCGCCCCAGGTTCAGCATGTTCATTGCCATGCTCTCGCTGTACAAACGTGCTTCCTCTGCCAATACGGTTATGGGCGTAAGCCCGGTCTGCGAAATACTGGTAATCTCATTCATTCGCTATAAGTCCTCCTCGCAAAGCCTTGTAAACGCTCAACTTTCGTGGTATAATAGCGATGGGAATTGATGCAAGTCGAGCGATTCTCCCCTGACCGTAACTGCTGGAACAGGTGCGGTCTTTTTTGTCGGTTCATTTTCCATCTGCCTCAAGGGCAGAGTTGAAAGAACACTTTGCCGACGCTCTTGGTAAAATCAAGGATTGCCTGTGATTGCTCATAGTTCAGATTCTTCTCCCGGAAGATTGCAATAATCTCCATGACTGTTTCCGCAACGAGCGGCCCGTTCTGAATGCTTTCGATTTCCTGCTGAATCTGATCAATGCTCTTCATCCTTAATTACTCTCCTTTTCGGCCAGCGCTGTTTGTACGGCGCTGGCGTTTTTTATCTGCATCTGCGCAGTTCCCGGTAATTGTCGGGCGGTCGCGGAAGCGGAAGCCAACGGTCGATCTGGCGGTCTGCCTCCACTTGATGCCAGCCCGTGATTTTGTTTCCGTCGTACCTGTGATACACCAGCACGCAGCGCAGCTCGTCCGCATCTTCGGCGGTCGGTATCCTATCGGCAACGTCAATCCATCCGTTTTCCGTCGCCCGTTTGACAGGCATCCAATGCGTGTGAAACCGGTTTTTATGAGCCTTGTCCCGCGGTGTCAGCATCGCGCCCTGGTAAACGTGCCATACGAATACAGGACCGTTTTCGTCGCCGTCCGCCTGCTCCGGCTGGTGATCTGTCACAGAAACCCACCCATCAATGTGCTTCATCGCCCTGTCCCATGTCGATATAGATGCCGCGCTTGGCATATTCCTCGGCAAACAGCTTTTTTACCTCGTCTGTGCAGTGGGCAGCGGCGTCCTTCCAATCCGGAAATCTCCCGTGCTGCTGGCGAAAGCGCATCTGGTAGTATAGGCTGTCCTTGTTATGCGGAAGCTCCGGCGCGTGCTTTGCCGCACAAATCGGGCATTTTCCGGGCGCAGGTGGGAGAAGCTGCATTTCCTCAATGCCGATCTCCCGGGCTGCATTTTTCTCGTTCAACGGTACTCACCTCCGTTCTCTTTCGTTGATTGGGTTTGGAGCGGCGAACGGGACTCGAACCCGTATCTCCTATGCGCTATGGCCATTTAAGCTATCGCCGCAGGATTGCCCGTCTTTCCGGGCCGCCAGACAGAGAAAACCGCCTCTTGATTGACTGTCACAACCGCAATAGACGCCGTGCGGCTTGTGGGGCTTCGTTCAGGACTTCCTAAAACCCATCCGACTGTTCCAATGCCCATGGTATTGCACCAGCACGTTCGGGAATCGAACCCCCGCGTTTGCAGAATCGAACTGCGCTTCACATGAGCAGCCACCTTGGCCTGGGTGTCCACGGATCATTGGCGGGGAACTCCCTGAATCGAACAGGAATGCGCATTGCAGGCTTCCCGCCGTTCCCCATATCGTGCCAGCTTTTCCGCTCACAAGGTCGGTTGGGTCTGGCTCCCGCCCTCTCACACCATAGGGCTGTGCGGCGTGGCTCTCCGTCGTGTCACAGTTGCTATCGGTCTGTATTCCGTCCGGTTGGCTACGGAGGGGAGCGACCCCGCTGCCCGTCTGTCCGGGCTGTCAAGCGTTGCGGCGGCGCTGCGCCTCAATCTTTGATTGAGTCGTCAGCGGTTTCGCCTTTTGCGAAACTTGCAAACCTCTGGTTTGCAACCTTCTCTTTCCGCTTTGCCATCTGCATCTACGCCGCAGAAGCGCCGCCTTTGTGCCATTTGGGGGTTGTATTAAGGCGGTTTTTACACCATCCCCTGGTGAAGCAGGAGAGAATCGAACTCCCGTCGCATCCTCCGCACATGCGGAATACTGCGCCCCCGCCTTTGGGCTGCTCCATGTCGCCCGTCTGTTCCGGGCTGTCATCCCATACTGCCCCCGTTTCTTTCCGCAGAAATCGTGTCTCGATGAGCGAGAGTGTCAAATATCGTCGGTTTTTTATCTACCCGGACGCATTGCCGGGATCAGCCCCCAGGCAGTAGGGAGCATGCCAAACCGAAAAAGCCCTGGCGTGGGTACGCGGAATCGAACCGCATCCTGATGTCTTTACGATCCGGCGCGCGCGTCTTGTCTATCTTAGTGGCCGTTCGTATGCTTCCGCTCTCCATGAGCTATACCCACATATTCGCCGGTATGGTATAATACCGGCAGAAGGAGGATGACTACATGATCTTTTATCACGCAGACACGCATGGTCTGCTTAAAGCCGGGCAGTTCCTTGAATTGTATCGTGCAAAAACGCCAATCTGCGATTTATACCAATCTGGTACATCCTCTTTCGGAGAACGTGCATTCATGCGTCCGTTTGATCCAGCACAAAGAACTATGCAGATAATCGACATAGTGTTTGATTACGTTCGTCTCGCTCGTTTTGCAGATAAGCCCAGCCGTTTTACCTCTGTTTTCGCATCTTTACGTCTTGAAGATAGTAAAAGATGGATTGAAGAAATTGAAACGGGTGTCTCCGAAAAAACAGATGGCTGCTCCGTGCATAGCACTCCTGGCATTTCGATTTACGAGGTCGAATGTGACAATGCCTACATTGCAGACGCTCGCTTTTTAGATTGCGAAAATGCGCTGCCAGATAGCCAGCCCGTCCCTGTAATCCTCTTGCCATTCGCGCTTGAATACTGGCAATCTGTTCGGAAGGTAACGGAGGATACTGCGTTCGGCTATATGAATTCGTATCAGAAGCCGGAGTTTTTGCTCGTACCGCCTGTACACGTTCTTCGCCGCGTCGATCTTTAATCGTCTGCATGACATGCCTCCCGCAAGTGCTTATAGCACCAGTCCAGCGCAGGCGTATATTTCAGGCGGGCGCTTTCCTCCGTTTCGTCCGATGTGGTAATGCGGAATACAACCGCATTTCGCTGTCTGCCGGACGTGTAGAAGGAAACCATGATCTTCCCGTCCCAGGGACTTTTCCCGCCCATGCGTCGGCGTGTCGCGCTCCACACCGTTGCCAGCGTAGAAACGCTGCCGCACTTTACAAATTCAGATAACTCCCGAAGCTGCTCCGGCGTTTCGATGGTGAACAGCTTCGTCATTCGTCCTCACCGCCATCTTCATCTTCCACAGAGGTATCAACGCCATAAGCGTGCTGCACAACCAGTCGGTTCAAAGTGTGGGTGAAGCCCAGCAGGTCGTCGTGCTCAAAAAGCTCAGGATTAACCTTCTCACAGAATATCTTGATCGCCGCTACCATAGCGACAATCTCCTCATTCAGGTTGGTGCTTTGATTGAGCCTCACACGTTCATACGCAACTTCGTAATCTTCTTCGTCCATGAACGCATTGGTAAGCATCTGGTAATAGACCAGTACGCTTTTTTCAAACTTTCCGAGCGATTCACCCATTTGCTATACCTCCTGTATTTCAATTCCAAGGCATTCCTTCATCTGCCGACGCTTCAAACGATATGTTTTATCCTTCCTGGTGGCTTCGCTTTTTGCATCATAGACGGTAAATGTCCCATCGTTGTTAAGCGTTACGAAGTCTGCGACGTACTTGATACCTCCCGGCAAATAGAAAGGAACCTGCGTTGCCAACCCTTTGAACTCACCCGCAAGCCCTTGAAGCCGCAGCGCATCATACTCCTTCGCTTCATGCTTGCTGTCAAAACGCTTCCCATCCCGCTCTGTTGGAGTGTTATGGTATTTGTTCTTTGAATTCGCTTGCTGGCATAATCCAAGTTCAGCCGGAACCGGCTTTCCCATCTTCGCATAGTGCTCCCGCACCCATTCTTCCGTGAACTGGATCGGCATGTTACATCACATTCTCCTTTTTGGGGCTGCGCTGGCCGCGTCGCTTAAAGCCCTCCTGTATTCTGCGTTCTGCGAGGCTGGCGTTATAGGCAAGACGCTGGTTGCGGTCAATGCTCCCGTCCTGGCCGCGCTTTAGCTCTGTGTAGATCGTCGCGGTGTGTACTCCAAGGTCATAAGCAATTTCTCTCACCGGCTTAGACTGATTCCACATTGTTTCAATCCGCTTCCGATCTGCATAGCTCAAATACCGATATGCCGTTTTTCTCACCACCTCTATACAAAAAATGAATGCTCAGAGGCTTTTTCCTCTTCGCATTCAATGCTATCATTCTTA
>ERZ1673695.562-NODE-562-length-55260-cov-8.141473_pt1 | contig 55260 bp, 54 predicted proteins | sample MGYA00580225_ERZ1673695 | MGnify/ENA primary metagenome ERZ1673695 (study PRJEB41218, sample SAMN15661739) | gut metagenome | host: Homo sapiens | place: Canada: London | collected 2015-08-20/2019-03-30 | study: EMG produced TPA metagenomics assembly of... | reverse complement strand
CAAAACGATGCCCCGGAAGCCGCAACGGATGCCGCCAAGGAACAGGAAACGCCGGACGCACCGGAGAAGGAGTAACAGATGAATCGATTCAAACGACTGCTTGCCGCTGCCTGCGCCGGAATGCTGACCCTGTGTGCACTGCCAGGTATGGGTTCCTGGGCGGAGGATGCCGCAGAGGACAGCTTTAGCGATGCGGTGCTGACCTATACCAAGCTGGGGGACGGCAAGGTTTCCGTCACCGCCTGCGACACCAATACCGCCACGCTGCACGTACCGGCGGAGATCAACGGCTTTGCAGTAACGGAAATCGGGAACGAGGCGTTCAGCAACTGCACCGCCCTGACAGAGATCGTGCTGCCGGATTCCATCGAAACCATCGGGGAGGCGGCATTCTACAACTGCTCCAGTCTGACCAGTGTGCTTCTGCCCTCCGAACTGAAGGCACTGCCCAACGCCCTGTTCTGCAACTGCTCCAAGCTGGAACAGGTGCGCATTCCGGAGACCGTCACCGATGTGGGGGACTTCGCCTTTGCTTATTGCACGGATCTTGCCAGCCTGGAGCTGCCGGATGGGATCACCTACATCGGCAGCTATGCCTTCCAGTACTGCATGCGGCTGACGGAGCTGACCATTCCGGCACAGACCAAGGAGATCGGAAATCTGGCGTTTGTGGCATGCAGCGATCTGAAAACCCTGCGGATCCCGGCGGCTACCATGTCCATCGGGCACCTGTCCTTTGTGGGATGCAGCAGCCTGGAGAACATCGAGATCGCAGCGGACAACCCTGCATTCATCTTCCGGGACGGTATGCTCCTGTCCTCCACCAAGACCCAGCTGTATTTGTATTTGACGACCAACCAGGCAAATACCTTTACGGTGCCGGATACCATCACCACCATCTGCTATTATGCCTTTTCCGGCAACGGCTATCTGACCTCTGTGGAGATCCCGGACTCGGTGCTGGAGATCCAGGACGGCGCATTCTCCGGCTGCTCCTCCCTCAACAGCATCCGGCTGCCAAAACGGATCTCCTCCATTCCAGCCAGCATGTTCTCCGACTGTACCTCCCTGACCAGCTTTGAGATCCCCAAAACCGTTACCACCGTGGGGGAGTACGCCTTTTTCTGCTGCGATAAGCTGACAGGCATGTTCGTGCCGGATACGGTGGTACAGATCGGCGACAAGGCCTTTGGCTATACGGCGGACGAGCAGGGCAACGAAATCCTGCTCAACGGCTACACCCTGACCTGTTCCTCCAAGTCTGCGGCGTACACCTATGCCTCGGAAAACGGCATCAAGGCGGCTACCACGGACTTTGTGGTAAACTGGGTGCTGGTCAGCTGCGTCATCGGGGGCATTCTGCTGATCGCCCTGGTGCTGATGATTCTTGGAATCCGCAAGAAAAAGCAGCTTGCCGCAGCACAGACGGCTGACGCACCGGAGGCAGCTCAGCCGGAGCCTCAGGAGACCGATCCCAACTATCAGAGCATCCTGGAGAAGAATTCAAACGACGATTGATCCAATACCGCACAAGACATACCCTGGGCAACACCGCACAAAGCCCACCTGGTGGCTTTGCACAGCATCTACTGCACAATCTTTGTACGGTATTGCCCCTGTTTTGTGCGGCATTGCTGTTTTGGGGGGCATTATGAAAACAACGAAAAAGCGGCGCAGTTCCAATACGCCATCCCTTCGCTATGACCTGTTTCCCCGGGGGCTGGCGGCCTTTCTGGTGCTGGCATGCGCCATTATCTTTTACTTCCTGCTGCTGAATTTCGACCAGGTGCAGAGTTTTTTTGAGGATGTGTTCAGAGCCATCGCACCGGTGTTCACCGGGCTGCTCTTCGCCTATCTGCTGAATCCGGCGGTGGTGATGCTGGAAAAGCATCTGGCAAAGCCCTTGAGCCGCCGCTCCAAAAATTCCTCCAAGGGGAAAAAAGCCGCCCGGATCATCAGCACCTTTGTGACCGTGATCGCCGTGGTATGCCTGATCGTGCTGCTGTTCGTGCTGGTGGTGCCGGAGGTTGCCGGCAGTATCACCGCCATCGCCGGGGAGCTTCCCAACGATCTGGGAGAGTTCACCGATACCGTCAACCAGAAGGTACAGAGCAACAGCCGGCTCAGCGCCCTGTACAGCCTGGTATCCAACTACCTGGCAGAGCCGCTGGAAAGCTGGGCAAACAGCGGCATTCTCAACAACGCCAGCGTCTGGGTGGGCTACCTTGCCTCCGGCATCATGGGGGCGTTCAACCTGGTGTACAACCTGTGCGTGGGTCTGATTATCTGCTTTTACCTGCTCATCGGCAAGGAGCGGTTCATGCGCCAGGGGGGCAAAATACTGTATGTGCTGCTGAAGCCCAACCGGGCGGATTGGATCCTCCACCGGCTCAACGGCGCAAACCGCACCTTCAGCAGTGCCATTCTGGGAAAGATCCTGGACTCCATCATCATCGGCATGTTATGCTTCATCGGCGTGGTGATCCTGCATACCCCCTACCCTGCCCTGATCGCCGTGATCGTAGGTGTCACCAACGTGATCCCCTTCTTCGGGCCCTTCATCGGCGCCATTCCCAGCACCCTGCTGGTGCTGATGCACGATCCGGTCAAGGCACTGTATTTCGTGATTTTCATCGTGGTTTTGCAGCAGTTTGACTGCAATATCCTGGACCCCAAGATCGTGGGAGGCTCCATCGGGCTGCCTGCCTTCTGGTCCCTGTTCGCCTGCCTGCTGGGAGGGGGACTGTTCGGTCTGGTAGGATTGCTGCTGGGCGTTCCCACCTTTGCAGTGCTGTATAACCTATGCAAGGAGCTGATCGACGAGCGGCTCCGGTTCAGCAAGCTGCCGCCGGAGACCCTGGACAAGCTGGGCATCAAGCCGGAGCTGGATCCCAATGCACCCAGCTTTTTCGATCCGGATGAGTTTGACGAGGAACAGGCGGTGGTGGAAATGCCCCTGTCGGAGGTGCCGGAAACCACGGAGCTTCCCCAAAAAATAGAATAAAAATTTGCGTCCGCATGCAATATGCGGACGCTTTTTTTGCAATGCATACATATTCCACGCACTCCGTGCAACAATAACTCATATTGTAGAAGCTTCTGCAATAGAGTCCGGGCAACACCGCACAGCGCCATGGCTGGCGGCGGCACATGACCCTGTGCGGTGTTGCCCTTGTATGAGGAGAGAGAACCCATGAAAAAAATCGCTGCACTTTCAGCGGCACTGGTTCTGACTGCTGTGGGCTTTACCGGCTGCGGCAATGACAACAAGTCGTCCTCCGGCGCTGCCACCGAGGGCACAACCCAGCCCGCAACCACCCAGACGGTCACCACGGAGGCTGCCACAGAAGCTGCCACCACCGCCACCGAGACCCAGCCTTCTGCCATCTCCACTGGGGACGGCTTTGACAGCGTGGTGGACGATCTGGAAAGCACCGGAAAGGACATTGTTACCGGCGCCGGGGATGCGGTCAAGGACGCCAAGGACATGATTACAAACCCCTAACAAAAAACGGTATCCGGAACACCGGATACCGTTTTTCTATGTTATCGCTGCGCAGGATCAGCCCATGATGACTTCTACTGCGTGGTGCTTGCCGTCGCCGAATGCGGGCAGCACGTTGCCTTCGATGGCATTGCCGTCTACGGTAACGGACTTCACGCCCTTGCAAACATGATCCGGGTTCTTGACGGTGATGTCATAGGTAGCGCCCCGGAACTGACGGGTTGCGGTCATGCCGTCCCATGCATGGGGAACGGAAGGATCGATCTTCAGACCGTCCCAATCCGGGCTGATACCCAGGATGTACTGGGAGATGGCAACCATGTTCCATGCAGCAGTACCGGTGAGCCAGGAGTTCTTGCCCTGACCGAAGTGGTTGCCGGGCTTGCCGATGTCTGCACCGGCATCCTTGCCGCCGATCATCTGACCGTAAACGTAGGGCTCTGTCTTATGGATGTCGGAGGTCTCCTCGGTGAATGCGGGAGCGATCTTGCTGTAGTACTCAAATGCCTTGTCCCCTCTGCCGGCGTAAGCCTCTGCGCAGATGATCCATGCATTGTTGTGGGTGAAGATGCCGGCGTTCTCCTTGTAGCCACCCGGATAGGTGGAAATCTCACCGTACTGGATGTAGTACCTGGTGTATGCCGGATTGTTCAGCACCAGACCAAAGTCGGTGTTCAGATACTTGTCGATGGCGTCCAGGGTCTTGATGTCAGCACCCTGATCCTTGCCGATCTCGGACATGACTGCGAAGCCCTGGGGCTCGATGAAGATCTTGCCCTCCTCGCACTCCTTGGAGCCCATCTTGGCACCGGTGGAGTCGTATGCACGCAGGAACCAGTCCCCGTCAAAGGCATGCGCCATGACGTTCTGCTTCATCTTGTCGATCTCAGCCTGTGCAGCGGCAGCCTCGTCCTCCTTGCCCAGATGCTTCAGAATGGCAACGTAGTTGGGGCCGGTGTAGGTGAACAGGGTGGCAACCATCACGGACTCAGCCACCTTGGAGTAGCCGCCCTCTGCTGCGAACTTGGGGTTGGTGTAGGTCTGGAAGCTCTCGCCCGGTGTGTCGGAATAGCAGGACAGGTTGATGCAGTCGTTCCAGTCCGCACGCATTGCCAGAGGCAGACCGTGGGGGCCAAGGTTGTTGACTACCTTGTAGAAGGAAACCTTCAGGTGATCCAGCATGGGCTTTGCCTTGGAGTCGTCATTGTCATAGGGCACCATTTCGTCCAGAATGCCCCAGTCGCCGGTTTCCTTGATGTATGCGGAAACGGACAGGATCATCCACAGGGGATCGTCAGAGAAGTCGCCGCCGATGTCGGAGTTGCCCTTCTTGGTCAGAGGCTGATACTGGTGGTAGCAGCCGCCGTCGGGCAGCTGGGTGGAAGCGATGTCAATGATTCTCTGTCTTGCACGATCCGGGATCTGGTGTACAAAGCCCAGAATATCCTGGTTGGAGTCACGGAAGCCCATGCCTCTGCCGATGCCGCTCTCAAAGTAGGATGCGGAACGGGACAGGTTGAAGGTCACCATGCACTGATACTGGTTCCAGATGTTCACCATCCGGTTTACCTTGTCGTCGGGGGTATCCACGTTCAGGATGCCCAGCAGAGAATCCCAGGCAGCCTTCAGCTCAGCCAGACCTGCTGCAACCTTCTCCGGGGTGTTGTACTGCTCCATCATCTGGAGTGCCTTCACCTTGTTGATGGTCTTTCCGTCCGCCTCGAACTTCTGGTCAACGGGCATTTCCACATAGCCCAGGATGAATACCAGGGTCTTGCTTTCGCCGGGCGCCAGGGTGATCTCCTTGTAGTGGGAAGCGATGGGAGACCAGCCGTCTGCGAAGGAGTCGGTTGCCTTGCCGTCAATGACAGCCTGGGGATTGTGGAAGCCGTTGTACAGACCGATGAATGCGTCCCGGTCGGTATCGTAGCCGTCGATGGTATCGTTGACGGTGTAGAATGCAAAGTGGTCACGTCTGTCTCTGTATTCGGTCTTGTGGTAGATGGTGGAGCCAACTACCTCTACACGGCCGGTGGAGAAGTTTCTCTGGAAATTGGTGCAGTCGTCCTGTGCATCCCACAGGCACCATTCTGCAAAGGAGAACAGCTTGAAGGTCTTGGATGCGCTGCCCTCATTGGTCAGCACCAGTTGCTGCACCTCGCCGGCATAGTTCTGGGGAACGAAGAAGGTAGCCTGTGCCTTCAGGTCGTTCTTCTTGCCGGTGATGATGGTGTAGCCCATACCGTGGCGGCACTCGTAGCTGTCCAGCTCGGTCTTCACCGGAGACCAGCCCGGGTTCCAGATGGTGCCGTTGTCGTTGATGTAGAAATATCTGCCGCCCATATCGATGGGGACATTGTTGTAGCGGTAACGGGTGATCCGGCGCAGACGGGCGTCCTTGTAGAAGCTGTAGCCGCCGGCGGTGTTGGAGATCAGAGAGAAGAACTCCTGTGTGCCCAGGTAGTTGATCCAGGGGTAGGGGGTTCTGGGGGAAGTGATGACGTATTCTTTGTTGGCATCGTCAAAAAATCCAAATTTCATCGATCAATACTCCTTCTGTACTAGTTTTGTCAAAAGCCGCACATTTCCTGCACGGTAGATATCATTAGTATACCATAAACCCGGACAAAGCACAAGGGTATCCGCGTAGAAAATTTCCCGGTTCTCTCGTGAAAGTTCCACAAAGCACCAGTGCCTTCGGCAGCATACCACAGGGCTTTTGCGCGTCGCCCCTACTTTGCCCGGCGCAGCCGCTCCTTCATCCGCTCCCGCAGTTGCTCGCCCAACTGGGGGAATGCCCGGCGCATACGCCGTGTCCAGAATGTGCGCTCCTCCATGATAGTCCGGTACCGGTCGGTAAGCTGTGCCGCCTTTTCCTTCAGCTCGTCCAGCTCCACCCCGGTCAGCTCCCGGCGCAGCGCCAGCTCCTGCTTGGACTTTTCCGTCCGCTCCATGGCACCCATGACCCCGTCGGACAGGTTCTCCCCCACTGCGTCGGAAATATTGTGCAGTTCTCTTGCGATCCGGCTCATAACACGCATGTTGCTGCGGAGGTGCAGGATCCCGGCTACGGTAATAGCAAGATCCGCCGCAAATGCCCCGGAAAAGACCCACAGCAGGGTCAGCCCCAGCCAGTGGGGCAGCCAGTGTACCAGACCCATCACCGCCGGATGCACCACCCGCATCACAAGCACGCAGGCAATGCCCCACAGCAGGGAGAATTTGGCGCAGATATAGCCGCCAAGCTGAAAGTGCTCATTGGAGTAATCCCACCAATGGGCGTGGAAAATCTTTTCCAGCAGAAAGCCGGTCACCAGCTCCAGCATCGTGGTCAGCACGACGGAGCCGAAAAACAGGGGGATCAGACTGCCGGACACGGGGGACAGGCACAGCACTACGATCAGCACCCCAAAGCCGTAAATGGGGCAGTAGGGACCGTTGAGAAAGCCCCGGTTGACGAATTTGCCGGAATTGACGGTGGCGTAGATCACCTCCACGCACCAGCCCAGGATGGCGTAAATAAAAAAGCAAAGTACAGCCTCATACATGGTCAGCATGACAAAATCTCCTCCAGTTCGACAAGCATCAGAAAAAGAAAGGGCGCAGAGTATGGGTTAATTACTCTGCGCCGGATATCTCATAAGGTGCCAGGGATCAGCCGTTGAGCTTCTTTGCCAGCTGTGCCTTCTTGCGTGCTGCGTTGTTCTTGTGCAGCAGACCCTTTGCACATGCCTGATCCACCCGCTTGATTGCTGCCTTGATTGCCTCTTCCTTGTTTCCACCGGATTCAACAGCCAGGTTCGCCTTCTTCAGAACTGTCTTCAGCTCGGACTTGCGTGCCTTGTTTGCAGCAGCCTTGACCTTGTTTACCTTGACTCTCTTCATTGCGGACTTGATATTTGCCATTCTTTCCACCTCCTTGAACCTGCGGCTCACGCTGTGTATAACCACACGGAAACCGCATACAGTAAAGACAGTACCCACCTTTCGGCGTTGACACGGCCGCTGTCTTTGGCATGGCTGTAATGACTCAGCCATATAAGCTAAATCTTATTTTATCATTCCGGGGCGCAAATTGCAATAGGCAATTTCAAAATAATCTCACAATTTTTTGTGTTGAATTCTGTGCAACTGCACAACCCGGAGAAAGGAGCGTTTATGAACATCCGGACAGACCTTGCTCTGGAGGGGGTGGATGCGGAACAGATCCGGGAGGGCATCACCCGTACCACCCGGGGCAGCGCCTTTTCCATCACCGAGATCCGCATCCAGGAGGACAGGCATGGCGCCCCCATCGGCAAGAAGAAGGGCAGATACATCACCCTGGAGGCAGGGGCGCTGAGCCGGTTTTCCGACCGGTATGAGGATATGGCGCAGGAGCTTGCGAAGGAGCTGCGGCAGTTCCTTCCACCGGGGCATGTGTTGGTGGTAGGACTTGGAAACAGTCAGATCACCCCGGATGCCCTGGGGCCACAGGCGGCAAACCAGGTGCTTGCCACCCGGCATCTGAAAACCGAGCTGGGCGAAGAGGATCCCTTCCTGGCAGGGCTGCGTCCGGTCAGCGTGCTGGCAGGGGGCGTGCTGGGGCAGACCGGCATCGAAAGCGCAGAGCTGGTGCAGGCGCTGCAGGGGCGCCTGTGTCCGGCAGCCATCATTGCGGTGGACGCCCTTGCATGCTCCGAGCTGAACCGGCTGGGCACCACCATCCAGATCTCCGACGCAGGAATATCTCCCGGCAGCGGGGTGCAGAATAAGCGTAAAGAGCTTTCCGCCGGAACCCTGGGGATCCCGGTGCTGGCGGTGGGGGTTCCTACGGTGGTGGATATGGGCACCATTGTGGAAAGCCTCACCGGAGCGCCTCCGAAGCAGGAAGCCCCCAATATGATGGTGACCCCACGGGACATTGACAAGCTGACCCAAAGAGCCGCCGGGCTCATCGCCTGCGGCATCAATCTGGCGCTGCATCCCCAACTGAGCATGGAGGATGTGGAGTGCCTGATGGCATAAGGAGGATATGCATATGAAACTCACACCCCAGACCTATCAGAAGATGGCGGAGCAGGCATCGCCCCCCACCAAAAGCTGGATCACCATTCCCAGCGCCTTTCTCATCGGGGGCGGCATCTGCACCCTGGGGGAGGTGTTCCTGAACCTGTTCACCCGCATGGGGGCAGAAAAGGAGGCGGCAAGCGCCTGGGCATCCATCTGCCTGATCTTCCTCAGTGCCCTGTTCACCGGGCTGGGCTTGTACGAAAAGCTGGCAAAATTCGCCGGTGCCGGCACCCTGGTGCCCATTACGGGCTTCGCCAACGCCATGGTATCCCCGGCGCTGGAGTCCAGGACCGAGGGCTTCGTGCTGGGGGTGGGGGCAAAGCTGTTCACCATCGCCGGGCCGGTGATCCTGTACGGCTGCACCGCCTCGGTGCTGTACGGCATCGTCTATTATTTCATCCGATAAAAGCAGCCGGGCATCTGCCCGGCTGCTTTGGCTTACAAATTCTCCGTCTTGAAGGTGGTGTATCCTTCATAGGAATAGCTGTGGTCAATGCCCTTCATGTAGACTTCACGGCTGGATACATCCGCCGTCAGCGCAGCCTTCAGCAGCACCTTGATCTCTGTATCCCGAATGGGGCTGCGCTCCATGGCAAGCAGATAATCCTCCTTGTCCACCCGGCTCCAGTCCACCACCTGACCGATGCCCCGTTTCAGCATCAAGTCCAGCCAGATCCGGGTGCTGCGTCCGTTTCCTTCCCGAAAAGGGTGGGCAACGTTCATCTCCACATACTTCTCGACAATCTGGTCAAAGGTGGACTGGGGCATCCTGTCGATGCTGTCCAGTGCCGCTTCCAGATACAGCAGAGGTGCAAAGCGAAAGTTTCCCTTTGCCAGATTGACCGTGCGGATCTTTCCTGCAAAGGGGTAAAGATCCGCAAACAGATGCCTATGAATCTCCTGCAAAGCCGCAAAGGTACCCACCGGCAAGGCATCCAGAGTACCGCTTTCAAACAGCCACACGGCTTTTTTCTTGCTGATCCGTTCCTCTTCCCGGGCAAGCACCGCAGAATCGGTGATGCCCAGCTTATTTTCCAGTGCCATGTAATTCCCCCCCTTGCGGATCGACGGCATTGCCTTATCCGATCCGATGATCCATATTGAACACAGCCTTCCAGTTGCCCTCGATGTTCCGCCAGGTGGTAGTCACCCGGAACGTGCCGGCAAGCTCCTGGTTCGCCGGATCGCTGACCTGGGTGCGAACCACATAGTGCACCTGCACACTGTCCACGTCCTGGTTCACGATCTCGAACTGCTCCAGAATGAAGGAGGCGCAGTCAAATTCCGGAATGATCCGGGCATACTCTGCGCCGGTACAGCACTGTCCCCCGCAGACCATCACCGCATCCGGGGATACCACCTCCAGAAACGCCTCCGGATCCCGGTGCTTTGCCGCCTCCCACATTCTCACTTCAAGCTCATAAATATACGCCATTCCTGTTCCTCCTGTATCCCATTTCCCATATCCGTTCCGTATTTGTTCCGTCGTTTTATACAAGCTATATTATATCACACGCTCCGCACAAAAAACAATTGCCTTTTTCCCCAAAAGCGTGTATAATAGTAGTATGCATGTTGTGTGGAATGTGTGCAAAGGCGGAAATGAATAATTATACTGTATATTCAGCATAATATCCAGAATTATACGAAAAAATATGCATAATTATTCAGAAACCCCTTGACAAATCCACAGAAGGGTGTATAATAAGGCTATACCAAGTATTGAACAGGAGGTTCTCAACAATGGCAAAGGAAATCAAAAAGGTCGTACTGGCATATTCCGGCGGTCTGGACACATCCATCATCATTCCGTGGCTGAAGGAAAACTACAACAACTGCGAGGTTATCGCAGTATCCGGCGACGTAGGGCAGGGCACCGAGCTGGATGGTCTGGAGGAAAAGGCAAAGAAGACCGGCGCATCCAAGCTGATCGTTGCAGATCTGAAGAAGGAATTCATCGAAGATTATGTATACCCCACCGTGAAGGCAGGGGCAGTTTACGAGAACCGCTATCTGCTGGGCACCTCCTTTGCACGGCCCATTATCGCAAAGCGCATTGCTGAGATCGCACTGGCGGAGGGGGCTGACGCCATCTGCCACGGCTGCACCGGCAAGGGCAACGACCAGGTTCGGTTCGAGCTTGCCATCAAGGCATTTGCACCGGATATGGAGATCATCGCACCCTGGAGAATCTGGAGCATCAAGTCCCGGGACGAGGAGATCGATTACGCAGAGGCTCACAACATTCCCCTGAAGATCAACCGGGAAACCAACTACTCCAAGGACAAGAACCTGTGGCATCTGTCCCACGAGGGTCTGGATCTGGAGGATCCGGCAAACGAGCCCCAGTACAACAAGCCGGGCTTCCTGGAGCTGGGCGTTTCTCCGGAAATGGCGCCCGACAAGCCCACCTACATCACCATCCACTTTGAAAAGGGCGTACCCACCATGCTGGACGGCAAGGAGCTGGACGGTGTGGGTATGGTTTCCGCACTGAACAAGCTGGGCGGCGAGAACGGCATCGGTCTGGCTGACCTGGTGGAGAACCGTCTGGTGGGCATGAAGTCCAGAGGCGTGTACGAAACCCCCGGCGGCGCCATCCTCTACCACGCACACGAGGTGCTGGAGACCATCTGCCTGGATAAGGAAACCGCACGGATGAAGCAGTACCTGGGCATCAAGTTCGCTGACATCGTATACAACGGTCAGTGGTTCACACCTCTGCGTGAGGCGCTGAGCGCATTTGTGGACAAGACCCAGGAAACCGTCACCGGCGACGTAAAGCTGAAGCTGTACAAGGGCAACATCATCAACGCCGGCGTTACTTCTCCCTACACCCTGTACGATGAGGAGGTTGCCACCTTCGACGCTGACAATGTATACAACCAGAAGGACAGCGCCGGATTCATCAACCTGTTCGGTCTGCCCATCAAGGTCAAGGCAAAGCTGGATCAGAAGCGGAACAACAAGTAATTTACCCGGAAGGATACATACACAGCACGGGCGGCAGACTCTGTCGCCCCCTGTGTTTTTTCTGTTTTGGCAACAATCCACAGGGCATTTCTCTGTGGGATGTTGCTGCAACAGAACCCACAGGCAATACCACACAGACTTTGCGGGGTGTTGCCCAACAAACATATAGGAGGATATCATTGATGAAACACAACAGACTGGCTGCCGGCATCCTTGCCCTGACTCTGGCGTTTGGCATGACTGCATGCGGCGAAGACAGCAGCGCAGATTCCACCGCTGCAACCACCGGAGCATCCACCCCCGCTTCCACAGAAGCATCCGTACAGGGGGCAATGGAGGCAACAGCGGCTACTACAGAGGCTGCTGCAACAGAGGGGGCAACAGAGGCTGCCACCGAAGCAAAGGCAGACCCCAAGGATGCAGTGCTGCCCACCAGCTATGGGGATTCCTACTGCAAGAAATTTTCCGAGCGGTATTCCGACGAGGCTCTGACCATGGACTGCTCCATGCGTATGTCCATGCTGGGCACCCAGCTGGACTATCAGATCTACACCACCTACTCCAAGGCAAAGAATGCCATGTACTCGGAGGTCACCATGTCCGGGGGCGGCGAGACCTACTCCATTATCATGTACTGGGACAAGGACGCCTGCTACACCCTGCTGCCGGTGGAGAAGATGTATTCCGTCAAGGACGAAGGACTGGATCTGGAGGAATACATGGAGGAAAGCGGCATGGGACAGATTACCGGCAATGCGGAGGATCTGACCCTGGACAAGGCGGAATTTGTCACCGTGAAGGGCAAGGACTGCGTGAAGGAAACCTATCAGCTTGACCAATCCGAGGCGGCATATATTTTTGACCTTGCCACCGGGGATCTGCTGTCCATCAGCACCAGCATGGAAGGCACGGAGGTTTCCAGCATGGAATTCACTACCCTCAACGGTACCTGTGATGAAAGCAAGCTGGTGATGCCGGATCTCACCGGCTACACCAAATCCGATACAGACCTGGCAAACTGATACCCGGAGAAAGGAAGAGGGCTATGGCAAAATTATGGGCAGGAAGATTCTCCAAGGAGGTTGACGAAACCGTCAACGCCTTCAATTCCTCCATCGCCTTTGACGGCAGAATGTACAAGCAGGATATCACCGGCAGCATCGCCCACGCCACCATGCTGGGGGACTGCGGCATCATCTCTAAAGAGGACAGCCGACAGATCATAGAGGGGCTGCAGGGGATCCTGGCGGATCTGGAATCCGGGGAACTGGAATTGGATCCCACGGCGGAGGATATCCACATGTTCGTGGAGGCAGAGCTGACCAAGCGGCTGGGGGATGTGGGCAAGCGGCTCCACACCGCCCGTTCCCGGAATGACCAGGTTGCACTGGATATCCGGCTGTATCTGCGGGAGGAAATGGGAGAGATCCGCAGTCTGACCGCAAAGCTGCTGCATACCCTGTGCGATCTGGCACAGCAGCACCTGGACACCATCATGCCCGGATACACCCACCTGCAGCGGGCACAGCCCATTACCCTGGGGCATCACCTGATGGCGTATGCCCAGATGCTGCTGCGGGATTATGACCGGCTGCTGGATACGGAAAAGCGCATGAACTACTGTCCCCTGGGTAGCTGCGCCCTGGCAGGCACCACCTACCCCATCGACCGGCAGCAGACCGCAAGGCTGCTGGGCTTTACCGCCCCCATGGCAAACAGTCTGGACGGGGTATCCGACCGGGATAGCTGCGTGGAGCTGGCAAACGCCCTGGCGCTGCTGATGACCCACCTGTCCCGGTTCTCCGAGGAGATCATTCTCTGGTGCTCCTGGGAATTCAAGTTCATTGAGCTGGACGATGCCTACGCCACCGGCAGCTCCATCATGCCCCAGAAGAAGAATCCGGATATCACCGAGCTGATCCGGGGCAAGACCGGCAGAGTGGTGGGGGATCTGACCACCCTGCTGGCTATGCTGAAGGGGCTGCCCCTTGCCTACAACAAGGATATGCAGGAGGACAAGGAGGCCATCTTCGACGCCATCGACAACGTGAAGCTGTGCCTGAAAACCTTTACCCCCATGCTTGCCACCATGCGTGTGCTGAAGGACAATATGCGTGCCGCCGCCGCCCGGGGCTTTATCAACGCCACCGATTGTGCGGACTATCTGGTGAAGAAGGGGCTGCCCTTCCGGGATGCCTATAAGATCACCGGCACCCTGGTTGCCGCATGCATCCGACAGGGACTGACCCTGGAGACCCTGCCCCTGGAGCAGTACCGGGAAATGCACCCCCTGTTCGGCGAGGACGTGTACCATGCCATCAGTCTGGACACCTGCGTCCGGGAGCGCCGTTCCGAGGGCGGCCCTGCACCGGAATCCGTCCGGCGGCAGATCGATCTGACCCGGGCACAGATGGAGGCTTGGGGCATATGAAGGGCAGACAGCTAAAATTCATCCTGCTGCTGTGTACCCTGGCGGTACTGGCATATCTGGCAGGAGAGATCCTGCTGCTGTTCGTGTTTGACAACAACAATATCTGGGTATCCCGGGGCTGGCTGATCGCCGTGTTCGTTGCAACCCTTGCCATCAGCGTATGGAAATGCCCCAGGGATCCGGATCAACACAAAGGAGAATGATTTATGCCGGTTCAGGTTTATATTGACGGACAGGAGGGCACCACGGGACTGAAGATCCTGGAGCGCTTTGATGGCCGCAGTGACATTGCCCTGCTGAAGATCGACCCGGAGAAGCGGAAGGACAACGCAGAGCGAAAGCGGCTGATCCATCAGTCGGACATTACCTTTCTGTGCCTGCCGGACGCTGCCGCTGTGGAGGCGGTAGCCCTGGCAGAGGGCAGCAATACCCGGATCATTGACGCATCCACCGCCCACCGAACCAATCCGGACTGGGCATACGGCTTTCCGGAGCTGAGCCCGGCGCACCGGGAAAGGATCCGCACCAGTCAGCGGGTGGCTGTGCCCGGCTGCTATGCCAGCGGCTTCATTTCCCTGGTGTATCCCCTGGTACAGGCTGGGATCCTGCCGGCGGATTACCCGGTGACCGCATACGCCCTGTCCGGCTACAGCGGCGGCGGCAAAAAGGCAATTGCCCAGTATACGGATCCGAACCGGGACAGCTGCTTTGACGCACCCCGGCTCTATGCCCTGGGGCAGACCCACAAGCATATGCCGGAAATGCAGAAAATTTCCGGACTTGCCTATCCCCCCATGTTCAATCCCATTATCTGCGACTTTTTCAACGGCATGATCGTGTGCGTGCCCATCCTGACCCGGCTGCTGCCCAAGGCAGTGACCCCGGAGCAGGTGCATGCCGCATTTGCCGCCCACTATGCAAACCAACGCTTTGTGCATGTGACCGCCCTCCAGGGCAGCGACGTGCTGCCGGATGGGTTCATGTCCGCAAATCCCCTTGCAGGCTCCAATGACCTGGAGGTATTCGTCTGCGGCAACCAGGACCGGATCCTGCTATGCGCACGGCTGGACAATCTGGGCAAGGGCGCATCCGGTGCGGCAGTCCAGTGTATGAATCTGATGATCGGGGCGCCGGAGGATACCGGTCTGACCTCGGTGTATGAAAAGGAGTAAGCAGCCATGAAGCTTCAGAAATTTGACGGCTATACATTTGTGGAGGGAGGGGTCTGCGCTGCGCAGGGCTTTCTGGCAAACGGCATCCAGTGCGGTCTTGCCCACAAGGCGCTCAGCGAGGACGCTCCCTCCCCCACCGCCGGGAAGAAGAAACATGACCTGGCAGTGATCTACGCAGAGGTACCCTGCGCTGCCGCAGCGGTCTACACCACCAACAAGGTCAAGGGCGCACCCATTCTGGTGGCCCGGGAGCATCTGAAAAACGGCACCGCCCAGGCGGTGATCGTCAACTCCGTCAACGCCAACACCTGCAACCCGGACGGAGTGGAGAAGGCAACAAAAATGTGTCAGCTGGCGGCGGATGCCTTAAAGCTGGAGGAAAGCGAAATCATCGTGGCATCCACCGGGGTCATCGGACAGGTGCTGCCCATCGAGCCCATTGCCGCAGCCATACCGGAGCTGTGCAAGGGGCTGAATCCCAAGGGAAATGCTGCCGCAGTGGAGGCAATTATGACCACCGACACCATGCCCAAGGAGATCGCCGTGTCCTTCACCCTGGGCGGAAAGCCCTGCAAGCTGGGGGGCATGCTCAAGGGCAGCGGTATGATCCACCCCAACATGGCAACCACCCTGACCTTCCTGACCACGGATGCGGACATTGCCCCGGCACTGCTCCAGCAGGCTCTGTCCGATGTGGTAAAGCTGACGCTGAACCGGGTCAGCGTGGACGGGGACACCTCCACCAACGATATGGTCTGCGTGCTGGCAAACGGTAAGGCAGGCAATGCCCCCATCCGCACTGCCAATGCAGACTACGACACCTTCAAGCAGGCGCTGTATGTGATCCTGCTGAACCTTGCCCGGATGATGGCACGGGACGGAGAGGGCGCCACCAAGCTCATCACCTGTCTGTGCGAGGGTGCGCCGGACGAAAAGACGGCGGAGATCGTGGCAAAGAGCGTGATTACCTCCAGCCTGGTGAAAACCGCAATTTTCGGCAGGGATGCCAACTGGGGCAGAATCGCCTGTGCCGCCGGGTATGCCCAGGCGGACTTTGACCTGGAAAAGCTGGACATTGACGTGGCATCCGAGAACGGCAGAATCGCCGCATGCCGGAAGGGCGTGATCCCGGACTTTTCCGAGGAGGAGGCTGCAAGGATCCTGGAGCCGGAGGAGATCCGGATCTGCATCCATCTGAACAGCGGCCTGTGCAGTGCGGTGTGCTGGGGCTGCGATCTGACCTATGACTATGTAAAGATCAACGGCGACTATCGATCATAAGCCCGAACGGCTGCAATATCAAACAACTTGGAGTGATACATATGGAAATTCCTGAAAACATCCCGAATTCTGTCCGGTCAAAGATTCTGATCGACGCCCTGCCCCATATCCAGCGATACAACGGCAAGATCGTGGTGGTCAAGTACGGGGGCAACGCCATGACCAACGAGGCGCTGAAGCAGGCGGTCATGAGCGATATCGTGCTGTTGTCCCTGGTGGGCATCAAGGTAGTGCTGGTACACGGGGGCGGCCCGGAAATCAACGATATGCTCCGGCGGCTGAACATTGAAAGTAAGTTCATCGGCGGGCTGCGGTACACGGACAAAGAAACCGTGGACGTGGTGAAGATGGTGCTTGCCGGCAAGGTGAACAAGGAACTGGTTGCCCTTCTGGCGGAGCATCAGGGCAGCGCAGTGGGTCTGTGCGGTATTGACGGGCAGATGCTCATGGCGGAAAAGGTAGAAAGCGAGCAGGATCTGGGCTATGTGGGTGACATCGTCAGCGTGAACACCAAGCCCATTCTGGATGCGCTGAACGGTGGGTATGTGCCGGTGATCGCCACGGTGGCAAGCAGCAAGTCCGGTCAGACCTACAACGTGAATGCGGACACGGCGGCAGCACGGATCGCCGCAGAGCTGAAGGCTGAAAATCTGATCCTCATGACGGACATTGCAGGACTGATGCGGGACAAGGACGACCCCTCCACGCTGATGCCCTTTGTGAACGTCAGCGAGGTGCCCTTCTTAAAGCGGCAGGGCATCATCTCCGGCGGCATGATCCCCAAGATCGACTGCTGCGTGGAGGCAGTACGCCGGGGCGTACACAAGACCGTTATCATCGACGGCCGGATCCCCCACTCCATCCTCATTGAGCTGCTGTCCAACGAGGGCATCGGCACCCAGTTCAAATAAGACGCAAAAGTATTGACTTGTTCATAAACTAAAGCATTGCAATTTTTCCTGTGTCGGGGTAAAATAAGAATGCAGGGTAAATTGCACAAAAAGCAATCCCCACAGCAAAGGAGATTATCCGAATGGATACAATAGAACAGTTTGACAGCCATGTGATGCAGACCTATGACCGGCTGCCCCTGGTGATGGAATCCGGCAGCGGCAGAACCTGTACCGATGAGGACGGCAAGCGCTACCTGGATTTCGGCAGCGGCATCGGCACCAACAGCCTGGGGTACTGCGATCCTGCCTGGGCGGACGCAGTGTGCGCCCAGGTTCGCCGCATGCAGCACACTTCAAATTACTACTACACAAAAGTACAGGCGGATTTCGCAGAGCGGCTGTGCCAGATCACCGGCTATAAGCGGGTGTTCTTCGGCAATTCCGGCGCAGAAGCCAACGAATGCGCCATTAAGCTGGCAAGAAAATACAGCTTTGATAAATACGGCGCAGGCAGAAATGTGATCATCACCCTGCGCAACTCCTTCCACGGCAGAACCATGGCGACCCTGAGCGCCACCGGGCAGGACTGCTTCCACAACTACTTCTTCCCCTTCCCGGAGGGCTTTGTGTACGCCGAAGCCAACGACATTGACGATCTGCTCAAGAAGATGCACAACAACGTGTGCGCCGTGATGCTGGAATACATCCAGGGCGAAGGGGGCGTGGTGCCCCTGGACAGCAAGTATGTGGATCAGCTCTACGATTTCTGCGCAAAGCGGGATATTCTGGTGATCGCTGACGAGGTTCAGACCGGCGTGGGCAGAACCGGCACCTTCCTGGCAGGAGAGCAGTACGCCAAGAAGGCGGACATCACCACGCTTGCCAAGGGGTTGGGCGGCGGTCTTCCCATCGGTGCATGCCTTGCCAACGGCAAATGCGCTGACGTGCTCACCAAGGGCATGCACGGTTCCACCTTCGGGGGCAATCCGGTGGTCTGCGCCGGCGGGCTTGCGGTGCTGGAACAGGTGGCAAAGCCGGATTTCCTGGCACAGGTACTGGCAAAGGGTGCTCACATCCGTGCCGCCCTCCGGGACTGCCAGGAGGTCACGGAGATCACCGGTCTGGGTCTGATGCTGGGGCTGACGCTGAAAACCAAACAGGCGGCGGATGTGAAGCAGGCAGCCTTCCAGCGGGGTCTGCTGGTGCTGACGGCGAAGGATAAGGTGCGGCTGCTCCCGCCGCTGAACATCACCATCGGGGAGCTGGACAGCGGTCTTGCGATTCTCAAGGAGTGCCTGAGCCAGTAAGACTGACGAACATCAATGCATTGCATCGGGGGAGGGAAACGCTTATATGGTTCTTTACATCATACCCAAGGGAAGCAAATACAACGTACAGGACGAAAAGGGCCGTATCATTTATACCATTAAGAAAAAAGGCTTTGGCGGCAAAATGCAGTTGTTTGACGCAAGCGGCTACGAAATGTACACCATGACAAGCGATTTTTCTCAAAAGCATCCCTCCTTTGACATATTGCTGGACGGAAAGCCATATATTATGGTCAAGTGCAAGTCCCGGTTCCTGGATCCTTCCATCGTAGGACAGGGCAATATGGGTACCTACTGGCTCAAGAGCCAGGACCGGATGCGGTTCGAGCTTACAAAGGATGATGTGAACATTGGCAGCATCCTCTCCCAGCCCATGCCCAAGGGGGATGTGCAGTTTGAGATGACGATCAACGACAAGGAATTTGACGACGCACTGGTACTGTTTGCGGTGTGCATCGACTTTTCCTTTTACAAGTACAAGAAATGACGGAGGTTTACTTATGAAGCACTTACTGAAAATGCTGGACATGAGCCAGGAGGAAATCATTGACATTCTGAACCTGGCGGATCAGCTGAAATACGAGCTCAAGCACGGCATTCCCCACCCCATGCTCAAGGGCAAGTCTCTGGGTATGATCTTCCAGAAGGCATCCACCCGGACGAGAGTTTCCTTTGAAACCGGTATGTACCAACTGGGCGGTCATGCTCTGTTCCTGTCGGCGGACGATCTGCAGATCGGCAGAGGCGAGCCGGTGGAGGATACCGCACGGGTACTGTCCCGGTACATTGACGGCATTATGATCCGCACCTTCGCCCAGAAAGAGGTGGAGGATCTGGCGGAGTACGGCTCCATCCCGATCATCAACGGGCTCACCGACCTGTCCCACCCCTGCCAGGTGCTGGCGGATCTGATGACCATCCGGGAATTCAAGGGCAGCTTTGACGGCTTGAAAATGTGCTACATCGGCGACGGCAACAACATGGCAAACTCCTTGATCGTAGGGGGTCTGAAGGTTGGTATGCAGGTTTCCGTTGCCTGCCCGGAGGGCTACCGGCCGGATCCCATGGTTATGGACTTTGCACAGAAGGATCCGGGCTTCTCCATTACCGATGTGCCCCTGGAGGCTGCCAAGGACGCAGATATCCTGCTGACGGATGTGTGGGCATCCATGGGGCAGGAGGGCGAGATCGCAAAGCGCCGCATTGCCTTTGCAGGGTACCAGATCAACGACGAGATCATGGCGGCTGCCAAGCCGGACGCTATGGTGATGCACTGCCTGCCGGCACACCGGGAGGAGGAGATCACTGCCAAGGTCTTTGAGGAACACGCCAAGGAGATCTTTGAGGAGGCGGAAAACCGGCTCCACGCCCAGAAGGCGGTCATGGTTCGCCTGATGGCAGACTAAAGCAAACAAAGCAAGCCGCTCCGTATGCTGATACGGGGCGGCTTTTTGCGTACAGAAACAGAAAGGGTACCGAAAATCCGGTACCCTTTGCGGCGTTATTCAGCCTGCTGGCTGTCGATGTAAGCAACGATGTCGCCTACGGTCTTGATATTGTCCACAGCCTCGTCCGGGATCTCAATGTCGAACTCCTCGGAAATGATTACGATCAGATCCACAACGTCCAGAGAATCGATGCCCAGATCCTCCTGCATGTCAGCCTCCGGTGTAACGAGTGCCTCGTCCACGTCAAACTGTTCCACAATAATCGCCTTCAGCTTATCGAATGTCATAGTATTTCCTCCAAACATATATTTCACGCCACAGGGCGCATTGAACCCACGCTCCGGTCATTCCCGGAAGGCGCCGATTTTTCTAAACTTAGTATAGCGTTCTTCCAGCAAAACGTCAATATCTTTTCGCAAATTTTCTTGAATTTTTATGGACAAAAATTTGTGCAGCGCCGACGATATTTTGTCTATATCGTTGTGCGCCCCTCCGGCAGGCTCCGGAATGATCCCGTCCGCCACCCCGAGGGTCAGCATATCCTCCGCTGTCATGTGCAGCAGCTCACAGGCTTCCTTCTCCCGGCTGCCGTCCTTCCAGAGGATGCTGGCAAAGCCACGGGGGGAGATCACGGAATACAGGGCGTTTTCCAGCATGCCCAGGGCATCGCACACCCCAAGCGCCAGGGCGCCGCCGCTGCCCCCTTCTCCCAGCACCACGGAAACCACCGGGGTGCGAAGCTGCATAAATTCCGCCAGATTCCGGGCAATCGCCTCGCCCTGTCCCCGGTTTTCCGCATCGACGCCGCAGAAGGCGCCGGGTGTGTCGATCAGGCAGATCACCGGTCGGCGGAATTTCTCCGCCTGCTTGGCAAGCCGCAGCGCCTTCCGGTAGCCCTCCGGGTGGGGCATGGCGAAATTGGCTGCCTTGTTTTCCGCAAGGTTCCTGCCCTTCACCTGTGCCAGCACCGTCACCGGCGTGCCGTCCAGCCTGCCGATGCCTCCCAGCAACGCTCCATCGTCCCCGAAAAGCCGATCTCCGTGAAGCTCGAAAAACTCCGTGAAGACCCGGGGGATGTAATCCCGCACCGTAGGCCGTGCCGGGTTGCGGATCAGCTGTAAGCGTTCCCACGCTGTCCGTTCGTTCATGCCTTCACCTCCCCGTAGCCGTGAAGCCGCAGCAGCTGCTCCAGGGTCTGACGCATGTTCCGCCGGGATACAATAGCATCCACAAAGCCCTGTTCCAGCATATGCTCTGCCAGCTGGAAGCCCTCCGGCAGCCGCTGATGGATGGTGTTCTCAATGACCCGTCTGCCGGCAAAGCCGATGAGCACCTTTGGCTCCGCCAGGATGATATCCCCCAGGGAGGCAAAGGAGGCGGTCACGCCGCCGGTGGTGGGATCCGTCAGCACGGTGATGTACAGCAGCCCTGCGGCACTGTGCCGTGCCACTGCCCCGGAGGTTTTCGCCATCTGCATCAGGGACACCATGCCCTCCTGCATCCGTGCGCCGCCGGATGCGGTAAACACGATGATGGGCAGTCCCGCTTTGGTGGCATGCTCAAAGGCACGGGTGAGCTTCTCCCCCACCACGCTGCCCATACTGCCCATCATGTACCGGGAGTCCATCACCGCCAGCGTCACCGGGATTCCCCCGATCCGGCAGTCTCCGGTGATAATGGCGTCCGTCAGCCCGGTATTCGCCCGAAGCACCATCTGCTTTTTCTCATAGCCGGGAAAGCCGATGGGGTTGCAGCTACGCATACGGGCATCCGCCTGGACAAAGGAGCCGGGATCCGCCGTGAGTATGATCCGTGACGGGGCATTGAGCCGGTCATGGAAGCTGCAGTGGGGGCATACATGATCCGAAGCCTCAAAGGAGGACAGGGGACTTACCGTGCGGCACCGGGGGCACTTGTAGGTTTCCTCCGGCGGCCGCTTGGGTTCATCGGACAGGCGGCTCCGCACCTGGGAAAACAGTTCCTCAAGCATTGCCTGCACCACCCTTCTTCTCCAGCTCCGCCAGATAGCCCGTATCGTAGGTGCCGCTGCGGAAGGCATCACTGCGGATCAGCTCCAGCTGCATGTCGATGTTGGTATCCACCCCGTCCACCAGAAATTCCGCCAGCGCCCAGTTCATCTTGGCAATGGCCTGGGCACGGGTGGGTGCATGGACGATGAGCTTCGCCAGCATGGAATCGTAAAAGGGCGGAATCTGACAGCCCTGATAGATGGCGGAATCCACCCGCACGCCGGGCCCTCCCGGCATGTACAGCCCCTGGATCACACCGGGACAGGGGCGGAAGTTCTCCGCCGGATTTTCCGCCAGGATCCGGCACTCAATGGCATGCCCCCGGATCTGAACGTCGGACTGGGTAAAGCCCAGCGGCTCCCCGGCGGCGATCCGCAACTGTGCCTGCACCAGGTCAATGCCGGTGACCGCCTCGGTTACAGGATGCTCCACCTGGATCCGGGTATTCATCTCCATGAAGAAAAATTCCTTCCCGTCGGTGAGAAATTCCACCGTACCCGCATTGGTAAAGCCGCACTGCTTTGCCGCCCGGACTGCCGCATCCCCCATCTGCTGACGCAGGGCGGGAGAAAGAATGGCACAGGGGCTTTCCTCCATCAGCTTCTGCTTGCGCCGCTGCATGCTGCAGTCCCGCTCCCCCAGATGCACCACATTGCCCTGGGAATCCGCCAGAATCTGCACCTCCACATGTCTGGGATGCAGCAGCAGCCGTTCCATGTACACATCCGCACAGCCAAAGCAGGAGGCTGCCTCCTCGGAGGCGGTGCGCATCTGGCTTTCCAGCTCCTCCTCCCGGTACACGGGACGGATGCCCCGCCCACCACCTCCGGCGGATGCCTTGATGAGCAGGGGATAGCCGATCTTTGCGGCAATCTCCTTGGCGGATGCCAGGTCAGCCACGATCCCGTCAGAGCCGGGGATCACCGGCACCCCTGCCGCCTGCATGGTCTGCTTTGCCCGTGCCTTATCCCCCAACAGGGTAATGGCTTCCGGGGAGGGCCCCACGAAAATCAGCCCTGCCTCCCGGCACTGCCGGGCAAAATCCGCATCCTCGGACAAAAAGCCGAAGCCTGGATGCACCGCATCACAGCCGGTGATCCTGGCAGCGGTCAGCAAAGCGTTCGCCTTCAGGTAGCTGTCCCGGGCGGCAGGCTTGCCGATGCACACCGCCTGGTCTGCCAGCTGCACATGCAGCGCATGCCGGTCGGCGGTGGAATACACCGCCACGCAGCGGATCCCCATCTCCCGGCAGGCACGGATGATCCGCACTGCGATCTCGCCCCGGTTGGCGATCAAAACCTTTTTCAGCATGGCTCTCCTCACTCCTGCTCCACAGGGGGCACCAGCACGAACTTGATCTGGGCGGAGGCTGCTACCTCATCCCCCACATAAGCCGTACCCTCGCCTACGCCGATGCGCCCCAGATTCTTCACAATGGAAACCTCCAGCCGCAGGGTATCCCCCGGCACCACCTGCCGGCGGAATTTCGCCTTGTCGATGCCGGAGAACATCCCGATCTTGCCCTTATTCCGGGGCAATGCCAGCATGGCAACCGCACCAGCCTGCGCCATCATTTCCACCAGCAGTACGCCGGGTGTCACCGGCATGCCGGGAAAATGCCCCTTGAACCAGAATTCCTCCGGCGTCATGTGCTTGGTTGCCACACAGCGCACACCCGGCTCCATTTCGTTGATCTCATCGATCAGCAGGAAGGGATCCCGGTGGGGGATCAGCTCCATGATCTGCGCCCGATCCATCAGTACTGCCATATGCCGCTCCTATTCTATCCGCAGGATGGGCTGGTCAAATTCCACCGCATCCCCGTTCTGTACCAGAATCTCTGCCACGATGCCCTCCTGCTCGCAGAGCACCTCGTTCATCAGCTTCATAGACTCGATGATCATCAGCACGTCCCCCTTCTTCACCCGCTTGCCAACGGTCACAAAGGGCTCGCTTTCCGGAGAGGGTGCTGCATAATAAGTCCCCACCAAGGGCGCCTTCACCCAGGTGCCAGATACCGCAACCGGTGCTGTCGGGGCATCCTCCTGGGGAGCCGCCGGAGGGCATACCGTGGGCATACCCATGGGGGCGGGCATGGGGGCGGGCTTTTTTCCCTTGATGGTCAGCTTCTTGTCCCCGTCCTCCAGGGTCAGCTCCCCCAGATCATTGTCCCGCAGGATCCGGGCAAGCTGCTCCAGCAGCTCCGGATCAAACTGTCCGAATAGTTTTTCCATAGTCGTATCCTCCTACGCCTGCCGGATGCACAGGCATGCGTTGTGTCCGCCAAAGCCCAGATTGTTGGTCAGAGCCGCCCGGACAGTTCCGGTCACGTTGCCGCTGCCGCAGTAATCCAGGTCGCATTCCGGATCCGGCGTGGTGTAGCCCACCGTCCGGTGGATCAGCCCGGTTTCCACGGATTTAGCGGTTACAATGGCTTCCACCGCCCCGGCACCTCCCAGAAGATGCCCGATCATGGACTTGGTGGAGTTCACCTTCAGCTTGTATGCGTGCTCCCCGAAGGCTGCCTTGATGGCTGCAGTCTCGCTGGCATCGTTCAGACCGGTGGAGGTACCGTGGGCGTTGATATAGTCAATATCCTCTGCTCCAAGTCCCCCTTCTTCATATGCCATCCGCATGGCTGCTGCGGCAGCTGCCCCGTCCGGTGCCGGTGCGGTCTGGTGATAGGCATCACAGGTTGCCCCGTAGCCGCATACCTCCGCATAAATTTTTGCGCCCCGTGCCACGGCGGATTCGTAGGACTCCAGCATCAGCGCCCCGGCACCCTCCCCGATGACGAAGCCGCTGCGCTCCTTGTCGAAGGGGATGGATGCTTTGGACAGCTCCGTTGTCTTGGTGAGAGCACGCATATTCTGGAAGCCAGCCAGGGTGAAGGTGGTCAGTGCGCTTTCCGAGCCGCCGCACAGACAGCAGTCCAGATAGCCGTCCTTGATCTTCCGGAACGCCTCGCCGATGGCGTGGGTGGAGGATGCACAGGCGGTCACGGTAGCAAAATTCGCCCCCTTGAAGCCGGTTTTCATAGCCACGGTGCCTGCCGCCATGTTGGCGATCATCATGGGTACATACCGGGCGGAAATCTTGCTGACGCCCCCGTCCCGGAAGTGGCTGTATTCCTGCTCCGTCAGACCGATGCCCCCCACGCCTACGCCGAAAATGCAGCCTGCCCGGTAGGGGTCTGCGGCGGCAATGTCATAGCCGCTGTCCCGGAGCGCCTCCAGGGCGGAAACCACCGCAAACTGGGTGAACCGCTCCATGGTTCTGGCATCCTTCTTGTCCAGACAGCCGGAGGGGTCAAAGTCATGCACCTGTCCGGCGAAATGCACACTAAGGGGGGATGCGTCAAAGGTATCGATGGGGGTAATGGCAAGCCGGTTTTCCACAACCCCATCCCACAGGGGCTTGACCCCGGTGCCAAAGGGAGTCACTGCCCCCATGCCGGTAATCACTACTCTATGCATAGCTGCTCCTTTCTTACATTACAATGCCGCCGGATACTTCCAGCACCTGTCCGGTGATATAGCTGCCGCCCTCTCCTGCAAGGAATGCCACTGCCGCTGCCACATCCTCCGGCGTTCCGGCACGTCCCAGAGTGATCCGGGACAGAATGGCTTCCTTCTGCTGGTCGGTCATGCCGTCGGTCATGGGTGTCTCGATAAAGCCCGGTGCAATGGCGTTGACCGTAATGCCCCGTGCTCCAAGCTCCTTTGCCGCCGTCTTAGTCATGGCGATCACCGCCCCCTTGGAGGCGCTGTAGTTGCACTGCCCCATATTTCCGTACAGCCCTGCTACTGATGCCATGTTGATGATCCTGCCGCTTTTCTGCCGGAGCATGATGCTCCCTGCCAGCTTCATCAGCATATACACGCTTTTCTGATTGCTGGCGATGACTGCGTCATACTGCTCCTCGCTCATGCGCAGCAGCAGATTGTCCCGGGTGATGCCGGCGTTGTTCACCAGCACATCCAGTCTGCCGTATGCCGCCTTCACATCCTTGATGAGTGCGTCACACTGGGCGTAGTCGGATACGTCCGCCGCAAAGCATGCAGCCTCCGCCCCCAGTTCCCGGCACTGCTGTGCGATCTGCTCCGCCTTCTGCCGGCTTTCCTGCCGGTTGGAGGAATGCACCGCCACCGTATAGCCCTCCTTTGCAAACCGCAGGGCAATGGCTGCCCCGATGCCCTGGGATGCGCCTGTTACCAATGCGATCATGCTTCCACCTCCCTGCCCACTGCCGTACTTCCCAGCAGCTGCTGTGCCTGTGCAAAAATCTCCTCTACGATCTCCTTACAGGGCTTGACCTCATGGATCATGCCGGCAATGGCGCCGCACAGAAAGGAGCCTTCCGCCACGTTGCCGTCCTGCACCGCCTTCCGCAGCGCTCCGACGGTCATGCGCTCGAACTCCTCCGGGGTGCCACCGTTCTGCTCAAATTTCAGCAGACCCCGGGAGAACTTGGTCTTGATACCCCGGCAGGGATGACCGGTGAATCTGCCGGTGACGATGCTGTCCGTATCCTTTGCGGAAAGCACCAGCTTCTGATAGGTTTCGTGAATGTTGCACTCGGTGGACGCTAAGAACCGGGTTCCCAGCTGTACCCCCTGCGCCCCCAGCATGAAGGCTGCCGCCACGCCTCTGCCGTCTGCAATACCCCCGGCGGCGATCACCGGGATCTGCACAGCGTCCACCACCTGGGGCACCAGGCACATGGTGGTGATCTCCCCGATGTGACCGCCGGACTCGGTGCCCTCTGCGATCACTGCGTCCGCTCCTGCCTGCTCCATACGCTTTGCCAGTGCCACGGTGGGGATCACCGGGATCACCTTGATACCGGCTTCCTTCCAGGCGGGAATGTATCTGCCGGGACTGCCTGCACCAGTAGTGACCAGCGGCACCTGTTCGTCAATGACCAGCTGGGCAAGGTCTGCCGCATTGGGACTCATAAGCATAATATTGACACCAAAGGGCTTATCCGTCAGTTCCTTTGCCCTCCGGATCTGATCCCGGATATAATCCACCGGGGCAGCTCCTCCGGCGATGAGACCCACACCTCCGGCATTGGACACTGCCGCAGCCAGCTGACTGTCTGCGATCCACGCCATGCCTCCCTGCAGCAGGGGATACTGTACCCCCAAAAGCTCCGTGATTCTGGTTTTCATGGATTGACCCTCCTTAATACTCAAATAATACCGCACCCATGGTGAGCCCTGCGCCAAATCCCACCAGGCACACCCGGTCGCCCCGGTTCAGCCTGCCGCTGCGGACTGTCTCGTCCAAAGCAATGGGGATGGAGGCGCTGGAGGTGTTGCCGTATTTGTCCAGATCCACCATGATCCGCTCCATGGGAAATTGCAGCTTCTTTGCGGCGGTTTCAATGATCCGCAGATTCGCCTGGTGGGGGATCAGCAGGTCAATATCCGCTGTCGTCATGCCTGCCTTGTCCAGCACCTGCTGCACCGCCCGGGGCATGGCTTCCGTGGCAAAGCGATACACGGCTCTGCCCTCCTGCCGCAGAAAATCCCCCTGGGGATCCGTCCCCTCCGGCACTGCATGCTCCCCCTTGGAGAACAGGCTGAGCCGCCGGTTCGCATTGGCATACAGACTGGTGACTCCGGTGCCGTCCGCCATCATGTAAGCGCTGTACAGTCCCTGCTTTTTCTCCAGGACGCATGCCCCTGCCCCGTCTCCAAAGAGGATGCAGGAGGAGCGATCGGAAAAGTCCGTGATCCGGGACAGGTTCTCGTTGGATACCACCAGCACATAGGACAGCTCCGGGTCGGTGGCAAGGTACCGTGCCGCCATATCCACCCCGCATACAAAGCCGGTGCAGGCGGAATTGACATCAAACGCCATGGCGTTCACGGCGCCCAGCTCCCGCTGAATCACACAGGCGGTGGCAGGGGTTACATAATCCGGGGTCACGGTGGTGTCGATGATCAGTCCAAGCTGCTGGCCGCTGATCCCTGCTGCCTCCAGTGCCTGCCGGGCAGCCTGCAGCCCCATGTACCAGCTTGGCTCCCCGTCGGAAATGTGCCGGGTGACGATGCCGGTGCGGCTGCGGATCCACTCGTCGCTGGTATCCAGAAATGCAGCAAATGCGTTGTTGTCCACGGTCAGCGGGGGAACATACCGCCCCGTTCCGGCAATGCGGATTCCGGTCAAAAAAACCACTCCTCCCTGTTGTGTTTTCTTACTGTTTGTGGTATAGTAACTATAGGCAATTCCATCAGGCAAGCAAAAATACTTTACCTGATTAACTATTTTCAAGACTATTTTAATCCATTTTCAGCGCAATTGCAAGATAGGATGGGCAAATTTCAGTTGGCTTATGCAAATTCGTAAAAATCAACGGGATTTCTCACCAAGTAAAGCGAATGATTGTTCAGTTTTTACAATGCACTGCATACACAGGAGGCATCTACTTATGAAAAACGTATTACTTTTCACCGGCCAGGGCAGCCAGTTTTCCGGCATGGGAGCGGAGCTTGCCGCCATGCTGCCGGAGGCGTCCGCCATTTACGAGGCGGGCAGTGACATTCTGGGCTTTGACCTGAAAAAAATGTGCCTGGAGGGGGAGGATGCGGTTCTGGCGGAAACCTGCCACGCACAGCCTGCCATTTACGCCACGGAGCTGATCTGCCTGGAGGCGCTGAAGGCACGGGGCATTGCCTGCGAAGGCGTATGCGGCCACTCTCTGGGGGAATACGCTGCCATGACCGCCTGCGGCATGCTGACGGTGGAAAACGGCTTCCGGGCGCTGAAGATCCGGGCACAAGCCATGGATGAAGCGGCAAAGTCCCAGGACAGCGGCATGTACGCCATTCTCCGGATGCCGGCGGAGCGCATCGGGGAGATCTGTGCCCAGACCCCGGGCTATGTGGTACCGGTGAATTTCAACTCCCCGGCACAGACCGTCATCGCCGGCGAACGGCAGGCAGTGGACGCTGCCGCAAAGGCATGCGCAGCGGAAAAGGCAAGAGCCGTGCCCCTGGCGGTGGCGGCTGCCTTCCACAGCAAGCTGATGCAGCCGGCAGCGGACGCCATTGCCGCAGCCTTTACCGCCATCCCCTTTGCGCCTCCCACCGTCCCCTTCTACACCAATCTCACCGGGGAGCCTCTGGCGGAGGGCACGGATATGGCACAGTACTGCGCAAAGCACTGCGTCAGCCCGGTTCGCTTTGCCCAGGAATTGCAGAACCTGCATGCCGCCGGGTTTGATACCTACATTGAGCTTGGCCCCAAGAAGGTGCTCACCGCCTTTGTGAAGCAGACTCTGAAGGATGTGGGCATGCACACCGTCACCGACCCGGATTCACTGGAGGAAACTGTAACATGTCTGAAGCATACGGACTGATCGGGCATCCCCTGGGGCATTCCATGTCCCCCTTCCTGCACAGGGCGCTGTTTGCCCTTGGTGGGAAGGATGCCTCCTACCGGCTGCTGGATCTTGCCCCGGAGACCATGGAGCAGCAGGTGCAGGAAATGACCGGCTACCGGGGCTGGAACGTGACCATACCTTATAAAGAGCGGATCATTCCCCTGCTGGATCGGCTGGATCCATCCGCCGCCCGATACAACGCTGTCAACTGCGTCCGCCGGGAACCGGACGGCACCCTGACCGGCTACAACACGGACTGCACCGGCTTTCTCCACGCTGTCCGGGATTTTTCCCTGGGAGGCAGGGTGCTGCTGCTGGGCTGCGGCGGTGCCGGGAGAATGATGGCGACGGAGGCTGCCATGGCAGGGGCGCAGCTGACCATTGGGGTGCGGAATCCGGAAAAGCCGGAGCTGACTGCCCTCGCCGCCCATCTGCGGAAAGCATACCCGGCGGCTGGTGTGCAGCTGGTACCCTTCGGGGAGATCTCCGGAGACTTTGATCTGCTGCTCAATTCCACTCCCGTGGGCATGTTCCCTCACACAGCGGGCTGTCCGGTGCCGGATGCGGTGATCCGCCGGTGCGGCGCCGTCTTTGACGCTATTTACAACCCGGAGCAGACCCGGCTCATGGAGCTTGCCCGGCAGGCAGGCATCCCCACAGCGGGCGGCATGGACATGCTGGTGCAGCAGGCGGCATGCGCCCAGGAGATCTGGTACGGGGCGCAGTTTTCGGAAGCCGACCTTGCCGCATTGACCCGGCAGGCACAGGCACAGCTTGCCCGGCAGGAGGCGCACCCATGAAGGACAATATCTACCTCTGCGGCTTTATGGGCTGCGGCAAATCCACCGTGGGACGGGTACTGGCGCAGCAGCTCCACTGTCCCTTTATTGATCTGGACGACCTGATCGTTGCCAAAATGGGCATGCGGATCCCGGATATCTTCCAGCAGAAGGGAGAATCGTTTTTCCGGAATCTGGAACAATTTCTGCTTCAGGATGTAAGCCGGGGACAGCGTGGCTCGGTGATCGCATGCGGCGGCGGCACCCTGGTGTTTGAGGAAAATGCCCAGCTTGCCCACTGCTACGGCAAGATCGTGCTGCTGAATGTGCCCTTCTCCATGTGCTACGACCGGATCCACAATGACCCCAACCGCCCCATCGCACTCTCCAGCACCCGCAGGGAGCTTTTACGTTTATACCGGCTCCGGTACAAGCGGTACCACGACCATGCGGATCTGGTGATCCCGGTGCTGCCCAAGGACACCCCGGAACAGATTGCAGAAAGGATTCGGATCGAATGAAGCTGTATCACGCACATATTTACCCCATGGATCGGGAACCCATCGAAAACGGCTGGGTGTCCATTCAGGACGGAAAGATCACGGAACTGGGACAGGGGGAGATCGTTCCCAGCCCGGAGGATCGGGATCTGGCAGGCGGCATGCTGCTGCCGGGCTTTGTGGACGCCCACACCCATCTGGGCATCATCGAAAACGGCATCGGCTTTGAGGGGGACGACTGCAACGAGGCAAGCGACCCCTTCACTCCCCAGCTCCGTGCCATTGACGGCATCAACCCCATGGATCGTTGCTTTGCAGAGGCACGGCGCCGGGGCATCACCGCAGTGCTCAGCTCTCCGGGCAGTGCCAACGCCTGCGGCGGACAAATTGCCGCCATCAAGACGGTGGGGCGGCGGATCGACAGCATGCTGATCCGCACTGCCGGGGTAAAGTTCGCCCTGGGTGAAAACCCCAAGTCCGTATACAACGACCGGGACGAGACCCCCATTACCCGGATGGCAACGGCGGCGCTGATCCGGGAGGGTCTGGCGGCTGCACGGCGGTATCGCTCCGACCTTGCCGCCCATGAAGCGGATCCGGAAAACCTGGACGCACCGGAATTTGACGCCAAGCACGAGGCACTGCTGCCCCTGCTCCGGGGAGAATGCAAGGCATTTTTCCACTGCCACCGGGCGGACGATATGTTCACCGCCCTGCGGATTGCAAAGGAATTTTCTCTGGATCCGGTGCTGATACACGGCACGGAGGGGCATCTGATCGCCGACCTGCTGGCACCGGAAAAAACCGGAGTCATCATCGGCCCCCTGCTATGCGACCGGTGCAAGCCGGAGCTGAACCATGCAGAGCTGCACAACGGCGCAGAGCTGCACCGGAACGGGGTGCCCATTGCCATTTGCACGGATCATCCGGAGGTGCCCCTCCAGTACCTGCCCCTGTCGGCGGCTGCGGCGGTGAAGGGCGGTCTGCCCTACGATGCTGCACTGTATGCCATTACCCTGGGGGCGGCAAAGCTGGCAGGCATTGACGACCGGGTGGGCAGCATCACTCCCGGAAAGGATGCGGATCTGCAATGCTACCAGCAGGATCCCCTGGGCTTTCTCACCGAGCCGGAATGGGTCATGATCGACGGGAAGATCGTCCCATGATCGCCGTGATCTTCTGGAGCCTGCCGGGGCTGTTCATGCTGGGGCTGACCGTCTGTCTGCTCCATGACGCCCAAGCCGGCACGGTGATCCACAACGACGGCATTCAGATCACAGTACGCACCAGGGGCGGAAGCATCTGGTATCTGCCCGTGGCACGGGCAAACGGCGACCGGCCCTACATTGCCATCGACAGGGAGATCACGGTGCTGCCGGAGGTCATGCGGCGCAGGAACCTGCACTACTCCCTGCTCCCGAAGCGCAGTCTGGTACTGTGGACGGTATGCATCGCCCTGGTGTTCCTGGGCTGCGCCGTGGGCAGTATATTTTAAGGCGGCATCACTCACAGATTGTGCAGTGCTGCCATAACCGAAAAAGAGGTGACGTTATGCTCGGCGTAATATGCTGGGAAGTGCTGGGGCTGCTTGTGCTGGGGCTCACCCTGTACCTGCTGGCAGTCGCCAAAACCGGCACAGTAATCGACAATGACGGGATTCAGCTTACCGTCCGCACCAGGGACGGTAACATCTGGTATCTGCCCGTGGCACAGACAGACGGCTCCCGCCCCTACATTGCCATCGGCAGTCAAGTCGTGGTGATGTCTGCAAAAACGACCCGGTGGAAGAATACCTATGTACTGATGCCCAAGTGGAAGCTGCTGCTGTCGGGTCTGGCAACAGCCCTGCTGCTTCTGGCTGTGGGTGTTTACGTCTATACCCAAAGATTTCTATAAACTGAAAGGAGTGCTGAGAATGCATCCGGAAATTCAAACTGTCGCAAATGAAATCGGGAACATTTGTTCCCCCAAGCACATCTATCTGGTAAGCCGCAAGGAGGACACCGCCGGGACGCTGGTCAGCTTCAAGCTGGCACTGGTGGTATCCGATAAGGTGGAGAGCATTTCCGAGCTGGAATGCGCCCTGTACGCCAAGGTGGACTGCGACTATCCCTTCGACCTGGTGCTGTACCGGGAAAGCGAGTGGAACACCCTTTGCGCCGATCAGCGCACTTTTGCCTGGAAGATCGCCCAGACCGGGAGTGTGCTGCTATGAGCCGGGGGTATCGGGACAATGACAGCAAGCGGTATTTCGACTGGCTGTATTACGCCAATATCGACCTGCTTGCGGCAAACGAGCTGATCGAACAGCCCCTGTGCTATAACTCGGTGGCATTCCACTGTCAGCAGGCCATTGAAAAGGCGATCAAGGGCTACCTGCTGTACCGGCGGCACAGATTATACGACGGACACAACCTGCCCTGGCTGTGCAAGCAGGCCATGCAGGAGGATCCCCACTTCGGACAGTGGCTGGATCGTGCCTCCATGCTGAACCGGTTCTACATTGAAGCCCGGTACCCGGCAGACTTCCTGCTGCGGCTGGATGAGGAAACCGTCATGCGGGTTCTGACGGAGACGGCGGAAATGTCCCGGTTCATTATGAAACTGGTGCATTTCGACTTTGCAAGCTATCGCTATCAGGGCGCACCTGCCCGAAAGGAGGAATAAACATGGCGACACCCCACAATCAGGCAAATCCGGGAGAGATCGCACCCCGGATGCTGATGCCCGGAGATCCCCTGCGGGCGCAGTTTATCGCAGAACAGTATCTGGGGCATCCGGTGTGCTACAACCGGGTGCGGAATATGCTGGGCTTTACGGGCACTTATAAGGGCGTTCCCGTATCCGTCCAGGGCAGCGGCATGGGCATGCCCTCCATCGGCATCTACTCCTATGAGCTGTTCCACACCTACAACGTACAGAAAATCATCCGGGTAGGCACCGCCGGCGGCATCGCTCCCCAGGTGCAGCTCCGGGACATTGTGCTGGGACAGGGTGCATGCACCAACAGCAGCTATGCAAGCCAGTACGGGCTCCCCGGTACCTATGCGCCCATCGGGGATTTTGCCCTGCTGGAGGCTGCCGCAGCCCATGCCCGGCGGCTGAACCTGCACTGGCATGTGGGGAACCTGCTGTCCAGCGATACCTTCTACGACGACAGCAATTCCACCGCCCAGTGGCAGAAAATGAACGTACTGGCAGTGGAAATGGAGGCTGCCGCCCTGTATATGAACGCCGCCCGTGCCGGGAAGCAGGCCCTGTGCATCGCCACCGTGTCGGATCTGCCGCTGACGGGGACATCCACCAGTGCCCAGGAGCGTCAGGAGAGCTTTACCGCCATGATGGAGCTGGCGCTGGAAGCCATCATTACCGAAGGAGACTGATCCATGATCGAAACGGAAGCAAAACGTCCCCGGGTGCTGCTGGCAGCGGTGGATACGGGAGAGTATGACGCAGAGCAGTCCCTGGATGAGCTGGAGGAACTGGCGGACACTGCCGGAGCGGACACTGCCGCCCGGATCGTCCAGAAGCGTCCCGCCTTTGACAGCGCCACCTGCATCGGCCCGGGACGGCTGGAGGAAATGGCGCAGCTATGCCAGTCCGGGGACATCGACCAGATCATTTTTGACCATGAGCTGACCGCCACCCAGATCCGGAACATTGAGGATGCCTGCGGCGTGCATACCATTGACCGTACCATGCTGATCCTGGACATTTTCGCCCAGCGTGCCACCACCCATGAGGGACGGCTCCAGGTGGAGCTTGCCCAGCAGCGGTACCGGCTGCCCCGGCTGGCAGGCATGGGCATCCAGCTGTCCCGGCTGGGAGGCGGCATCGGCACCAGAGGCCCCGGCGAAACCAAGCTGGAAACCGACAAGCGGCATATCCGCACCCGGATCTCCAACCTGTCGGCGGAGCTGAAGGAGATCGAAAAACGCCGCACCTATGCCCGGAGCCGCCGGAAGAAGGACGGCGTACTGGTGTGCGCCATTGTGGGGTATACCAACGTGGGGAAATCCACCCTGCTGAACCTGCTGACGGATGCAGGGGTACTGGCGGAAAACAAGCTGTTCGCCACTCTGGAAACCACCTCCCGTGCCATCGAACTGCCGGACGGCAGAAGCCTGATGCTGGTGGATACGGTGGGACTGATCCGGCGGCTGCCCCACCACCTGGTGGAGGCGTTCAAATCCACCCTGGAGGAGGCTTCCAATGCGGACGTGATCCTGCATATCTGCGACGCTTCTGCGGAAAACTGCGAGGAACAGGCACAGGTCACCCTGGATCTGCTGTCGGAACTGGGCTGTGACGGGATCCCGGTGGTCACTGTGTTCAACAAGTGCGACCTGCTGCCGGAGGAACTGGCATTCGCCCCGGAAACCCGGAATGCGGTGCTGATCTCCGCCAAGGAGAACCGGGGCATGGATCAGCTGCTGGCGGCACTGGCAAAGGCGCTGCCGGATCCTGCACGGCGCATGCGGCTATTGCTCCCCTTCTCCCAGGGCAGTCTGCTGAACGAGATCCGCAGCAGCGGCAAGCTGTTCTCGGAGAAATACACCCCGGATGGGGTACTGGTGGACGCTATGGTGGATGTGCGGCTGCAAAAGGCAGCAGCGCCTTATGAAACAGAAAAAGCGTGATGCAAATGCATCACGCTTTCTTTTGTTGGAATCATTCCGCCGGGGTATCTGCCGGATCGGTGGGCTCCTCCGTGGCAGGCTCCGTGGCAACGGAGGTGCTGCCCGTATCCTTCAGCTCCACCGTCACAATAAAGGCGTCCTGATTGTTGCCGGAAATGGTATAGTCCAGATCCGCCGGCACCGGCACGGAGGTGGAGGTATTGGTCAGATCCGCCGGCACAGTGTAGACCTCATACTGCTTGCCATCCCCGGTCTGGAGCTTCAGATGCTCCCCTTCGTAGGTGTAATTGTACAGCTGCCGGATGTATTCCTCCAGGCACAGCTTCTGCTCCATCATATAGGTGGCGTGGGGAATGCCCACATACCGGTAGTGACCGGTTTCCGCCCCGATGCCGGTCTCGGATTCCTTGGATGCCTGGTACCGGGGGATAAACCCATACTCGGCACAGTGCTCGTCCACCCAGGCGTAATCCCCTTCCCCGGTGAACTCCTCGGAATACTTGCTGTAGAACAGGTTTACGTTCAGGGCAAGCCCGGTCTGATGCTCGGAATAGCCGGGCTTGGACACGTTGCCGGACGCCTGGTTCTTGTTGTACAGCTCCTGCTGCATCTCCTCCGTCCGATAGCCGGTGACCACCTGGATATTGTCCAGACCGGTGGCTGCCCGGAAATCGTTCATCAGCTTGTTCCATGCCACTACGCAGCGCTTGCGCAGCTGTAACTCAATGGAGCTGACGTAGTAGGCATCGTTCTTGTTGTCGTATATGCTGACCAGCTCATCCGTATCCTGACCCTCGGTATACTTCACATCGTTGTTCACCAGGATCAGATCCCCCGCCTGCAAAGCGGTGTTGGCAATGTTCTCACTGCTGTAGATCACTGCGTTGGGATCGTTGGGAGACGCTGTGGGCGTAGTGACCACCACCTGGCTGTCCCCGGCGTTCTGCCCCTTGATATCCTGAAAGGAATTGTTGATCTTGGTCAGCCCGTAGGCAGCCCCCAGCACGACCACCATGCTCAGCACCAGGGTAATGAACCCCTTGGGGGACTTCCGCAGCTCCTTTGCATTTGTTCCTGTGTATGCGTCCATATTGATCGTGGCGTTGCCACTGGCTCCTTTCACGGCATGCAGCCTGTTTTGCGGGCATGTGCACATGTATCAGTTCTTATTATACCACACCAGCCGCAAAAAGGGGATAGTTTTTTGCGGAATTGTACGTTTTACACAAAAAATTATAACAGGTTCTGTGTTTTTAGATGAATTTGTATGAAATCCATTGCGTTCTGCCTATAGAAGTGTTAGAATAAAAATAGTAAGTTGCATATGTCCAAGGGCATAGGACGCAGATGGGGGGATTCATATGAAATGTCCAAACTGTGGGGATACCGTTTTGAGAAAAAGCCGGTTCTGTATATGCTGCGGATATGATCTGTCCCGGCCGGCAGAGCAGCAGCCTGCGCCGCCCCCTGCCCCCAAGCCCCAGAAGACCGCAAAGCCCATCTCACCGGAGGATTTCTTTGCGGATCTGAACCCCAAGCGGAAGCCGGTACAGATGAACGAGGTCACCGCTGCCCAGACCCAGGCGCTGGCGCCCATCGAGCCAAACCCGGTGCATCACAACACACGGATGGGCAGTGCCCCGGCGGCAGACGGCGAACAGCTTGCCCCCAACACCAACCCCTTCGGCAGGCACCGGACGATGCAGGGGGCGGGACAGGCGGATCCTACACAACTGCAAGCTCATGTGCAGGAACCCAGCCGGGTGCGGATGCAGGAAGCCTCCGGCTCCGACAGCTTCAACAATCAGCCTGCCCGGCGCAAGGCACAGGTCACCATGTCCGACGATCTGCACCCGGTGGAGGCTCTGCCCTCCCATCGGGATGAACTGGGCACAATCGACATTTCCGGCTATCAGCGAGGACGGCAAAACCACAAAATTTCGTTGGAAATACCAAGCATCGAGTCGATTTAAGGCGAATTTTTGTAGGATTCTTTGGTGCAATCGGGACGGATTTGTGCTATAATGAGGGTGTCGAATTATGAAGGGCAGATTTCCTACCCGAAAAAGAAAGAAGGACTTCATCATGGCAGAAACCAACGCACCTGCACCGCAGACTCCTGCACCGCAGACTCCCCAGCCTGCCCAGAAGGTCAAGACCGCATCGGACAGTGCCCGCTCCATCCTCAAGGAATTCAAGGATTTCATTTCCCGGGGCAACGTACTGGATATGGCAGTCGGCATCATCGTCGGCGGCGCCTTCACCTCCATCGTCTCCTCCCTGGTTGACGACCTGCTGATGCCGCTGATCGGCACCCTGTTGGTGGGCATCAACTTCAAGAGCCTGGGCGTGACCATTCCCTGGGGCAATCACCCCTACCTGAACTTCGGCAGCTTCATTCAGCAAGTCATCATATTCCTGCTGACTGCGGCTTGCGTATTCACCCTGGTCAAAACTGTCAATAAGATCACCCACAAGCAGAAGGCAGCGCCCAAGCCCACCAAGGATCAGGAGCTTCTCACCGAGATCCGGGATCTGTTGAAGGCACAAGCAGAAAAATAAACCGTAAACCATCCGTCGGGGCATCCCGGCGGATCTTTTTTGCCCTTCTTCCGCCCATTTCCGGACATTTCCCGGCTGTACCAGGGGGTTTCTGTCATAATCCAATGTGAAATTACATCAAGTATTATCCCCTTTCAACAGCCGGAATGGGGCATACCTGCGTGGTTTTCCAACTTTTCAACGAAGTTTTCCACACGCAGAACCGGGCTTTTCCACTGTTTCCACAGAGTTTTCCACAGACCATCCGGGACAAATTTATTACCTGCCGTATATGGCGGCGTCCCCCTGTCCATACTTTCACCAAACAACCAGGCAGGAGGAATGTTGCATGCTCAAGGGTGTCAACCGAAAAGTGGTGGAGATCCACAACCCGGAAAGCCTTTATTTTGAAAAAGCCGTTTTTTATCTTAAGCCCAATCTGACCCAGGTGCCCATGGCGCTGCTCACCGCCGAGGCACGCCATTGTCTGCATCCGGCTGCCTCCCCCGGGGCGCACCGCTCCCCGGCACGCAGGGCGGTGCTGTGGCTGCTGCTGTTGGCAGGGGCAGGGGCGGCTGGCTTCCTGCTCCGGGGCTTGTTCTGACCAAAAACCCCCAGCCTGTACAGACCGGGGGCTGCTTTTATATGGCAATATCATTCAGGACGCATGGCTCTCCCTGGGCTCGCCCCGAACGCACTTGCGCCGGAGCTTTTCCGAATACATCCGGTCGTCCGCCAGCTTCATGAGCTGATCCAGATCCAGTTCCTGGGTGTTGGATTCCAGCACCGTGCCGCAGCTTGCGCCGAACTGGTAAGGACGCAGCTTCTGCTGATTCAGACTGTGGAGCCGATTGGCGAGCCGCTGTGCAAAGGTGCGACAGCCGTCCTCCTCCGGATCCTCCGTAATGATGGCAGCCAGGTATTCGTCCCCGCCGAACCGGGCGCAAAAGCCGTTTTTCCCGGCGCAGCTGACAATGGCATCCGCCACGGTCTTGATGGCGAAATCCCCTTCCTGGTGACCGAAGGTGTCGTTGATGTACTTCAGGCTGTCCATATCCACGGATGCCACATACACCCAGCTTTCCCGATCCCCGCAGGCGGCACGGCGACGATCCATCTCCTGGAAGAAACCACGCCGATTCAGAAGCCCGGTCATGGAATCGTGTATATACATGTTGGCAAGCTCCTGGTTGGTTTCCGTCAGGATCCGGTTCATACACCGGAGGATGGACTGATTGCGGATGGTACTGAGGATCTGATCCAGACCCATCACAAAGGTGTACAGATAATTATGCTGCAAATTGTGGGGGTCATACACTGTGACCAGATAGCCGAACACGTCGTTCTGGTCATGCAGCGGTACAAACAGCACCGGTGCCTGGAAGAAATACGCCCGTTCCGGATCCGCCAGCTGCTGCCGGAAGGGATACCGGGTCATGGGCGTGGTGTACTCCGTGCTGTCCCGCTGTGCCAGTACAAACATATCGTCCTTCTGGCAGTCCGGGGGCACCGCCACGTCACAGTCACGCAGGTACCCCCCATTCAGGCACAGCTGCATGTAAGCCGTGGACATGTTCAGAAAATACTCTCCCAACCGTTCTGCGGTCTCCGTCAGGGTGCTGCCGTCCGTCAGTGTACCGATCATGCTGAAGATCCGGAATTCAAACTCTCTGGTTTCCTCCATTTGCCCATAGATCTGCATGAGCATATGACTGCTGTTGTGAAAATTCATTTTCCGGCAGCCGCAGGACTCGGAAAAGCGCACCTGGTTATGGACATAATAATCCTGTGACGGCAACTGCTCCCCTGCAATGAGCTTTGCGGCAATCTCCATCGTCAGCCAGCTGCAATGGGGCTGATCCTGGGCGCCAGTGGTGAGCCGGGGAGAATGGTACTGCTCCTTGGCAATGCCGTCAAAGCCGGTAACGATCACGTCCTCCGGCACCCGGATGTTGTTCTGGTACATGATCTCGCACACTGCCATTGCCATGGTGTCGTTGGCGCAGATGATCGCCTCCGGCAGACCCTGCTCCAGCAGTTCCCTGGCGGCAACATAGGCAGGCCACTCCCAGAAATCCCCGTACTTCAGCAGCGTGGGGTCAAAGGGGATGCCGAACTCCTCCAGAGCATCCTTGTACACCTGGATCCGGGCTTCGGAAAAGGGATTCCCCTTGAATCCGGCAACAAACGCCACCCGGCGGCAGTGATGCACCTGGAACACATGGCGCACCACCTGGGCAAAGGGCTTTTCGTATTCATACAGCACGTTGTAGCAGCCGGGAATCTGCTGGTCGATGCTGATGACCGGCACCTTCGCCTGCTTGGCACGGTCAATCAGCTCACGCACTGTTCGCTCATCCAGAATGGTCTGGGGCAGGACGATCAGCACCGACAGCAGCTCCATCTGCAGCACATTCAGAACGCTCTTTTCCCCCTCATCCCGTTTCCGGTGCAAAAACAAATCGTTATACATATTATATATCTGTACCCGGAAGCCCCGGTCACGAGCCTCCCAGAAAATCCGCTGCATCAGATCCGAACGGGTCACATCCTGGATCTTCGCAAGACAGATTCCCACCATCGGCTTTTGGTCTTCTCTCATCTTCGCTCCTCCCGCAGGCTTCTGCACCCCGCAAAAGCCCCTCCCCAGTTGCTGTGCAATCCTCCCCGGACTGCTGCAAAGCCGGATGCGTCCCGACTCCGCATTTGACTCTCTGTATTATCAGTATAGCATCACACCCCCCATTTTGCAAGAGTTTCTGTGAACTTTTGCCGAAAATTCAGGAAAAATTAAAAAAAGAGCGGCAAAAATTCGCCGCTCCGTATAATCATTCAGCTTCTGTACGAAGTCCATGCACCAGCAATCCCACCGGGCAGTGGTCGCTTCCCAGCACGTCCTTGTAAATCAGGCTGTCCTGCACCAGGGGAGCGATCCGGTTGGATACGATGAAATAGTCGATGCGCCACCCGGCGTTCTTCTCCCGGGCGTGGAACATGTAGGACCACCAGGTGTATGCCCCGGCGGTGTCCGGATACAGCAGCCGGAAGGTATCCGTAAAACCGCTGTCCAGCAGGGTGGAGAGCCGCCCCCGCTCCTCGTCCGTAAAGCCGGCATTCCGCCGGTTGGACTTGGGATTTTTCAAATCGATCTCCCGGTGCGCCACGTTCAGATCACCGCAGTAGATCACCGGTTTCCTGGCGTCCAGCCCCAACAGGTGCTGCCGCAGGGCATCCTCCCACTCCATCCGGTAGTCCAGCCGCAGCAGCTCCCGCTTGGAGTTGGGCACATAGGCATTCACCAGGTAAAAATCCGGATACTCCAACGTCAGCACCCGCCCCTCTCCGTTATGCGCCGGAAGCCCGAAGTCCCGCTGCACGGACAGGGGGGTGTGCTTGGTGAATACCGCCGTGCCGGAATAGCCCTTTTTGTCCGCATAATGCCAGTATTGATTGTAGCCAGGCAGCTCCAGCTGAATCTGCCCCTCCTGAAGCTTGGTTTCCTGGATGCAGAAAAAGTCCGCATCCTCCTGGGCAAAAAATGCCTCAAAGCCCTTTTCCCGGCATGCCCGCAAGCCGTTTACGTTCCATGAGATCAGTTTCATTCCGTCCTCCTGTCAGTGCTGCTCCAGCAGCTCCAATGCATTCTCCCAGTCGATCCGGCTCCGCTGCGCCGGGGTCAGGGCAAAGTCGTCCATGATCCGGTGGATCCTCACCGGGCTGTCCCAGGGGCAGTCACTGGCAAAGAGGATCCGCTCCGCCCCATGTCGCTGCACGATCCGCTCAAACTGACCTGGGTCAATAGAATGGCTGGCAAACGCCGTATCTAGATACACATTCTTCCTGCCCACCAGCAGCCGCTCCGCTTCATCCCACTGCAGCACGCCTCCCAGATGGGCGGCGATCAGGGTCAGCTCCGGCACCGCTTCAGCAATTCGTGCCAGTGCCTCCGGAGAAGCATGCCGCACCTGGGGAGAAACTGGGTCGAACCCGGCATGAAACAGCACCGGCAGCCCCAGCTGGGCGCACCGCCGATAAATGGGCAGCATCCTTGGCTCATCCGCAAAAAAGCCCTGGTAATCCGGGTGCAGCTTGATGCCGTGAAGCCCCAGCTGCCGGATCCGCTCCAACTCCTCCAGCACATCCGGCGCATCCGGATGCACACTGCCGTAGCAGTACAGGGTCTCGTCCTGCTGCTGCGCCGCCCAGTCGTTGATGATGGTCTGCTGGGTGGGCTTGGTGGCGATGGGCAGAACCACGCCCTTATCCACTCCCCATTCCTGTAGCCGCCGGCGCAGCCCCTCCGCCGTACCGTCCGTTTCCGGGATCAGATCCGCCTTTCCGGCGATCTGCCCGATGGCTCGGGCGGCGATCTTCTCGGCAAAGGCGTGTACATGGAAATCGACCAGCATGAAAAAGCCTCCTCATAGCCTAAAAAAGCGGAACGCTTGCCGCATTCCGCTTTGTGTCCTGTGGATCACCCGGCGATATGCTGAATATCCTCCGGCTTGATCTCGAAATCAATGGTATCATTGGAGTAGTACTTGTAGGGGGTGTAGATCAGCTTCAGATCCTTCCGCTCGGAGGGAACCTCCAGCGCTACCACGAAGGAAATCTTCTCCCCTGCTGCCACCTGCTGGTGAACCAGCTTTCTGCCGGTGTTTGCGTAATATTTGGTTGCCTGGGAGTTTGCCAGTGCGGAATGTCCCACATCGGTGACAGTACCGTCCACATCCGTGGAGAAATGGGTCAGATAACTGAGATCCAGCACCTTGCCGGAGTTGTTGGTTAAATTCATCTCCACAAACAGGATCTCCGTTTTGTTTTCGTTTTTGTTGGTAAACTTGTCCAGTGCCTTGACAGCCTCCACCTCAACCTGGAGCTTTTCCTGCTTCTCGGTGTTGTTGTATTCAGCCGGCTTGCCCACCTGGGCATCAACCACCGCACCCTTGACGGATTCGGAGATCCGATCCTCCGGCGCCGGAACAGGAACCACATACTCGGTGCTCTCCGGCACGGTATTGCTGCTGCTGTCGTTGTTGCAGCCTGCTGCCAGGGGGGATAGCATACACAAAGCAGCCAGCGTGATGGCTGCGCCTTTACGGAACTGGAACATAAGAGTTTCCTCCTTATATGTTATACATCATATTTCAGAATATACGCACAAAGCCGTCAGACAGACCTTGTGCAAGGTTGCACAAATTATTATATCACAAAAGCCGCCGCTTTGCAAGTCCTTTTTCGGAGATCCTGCATAAGGATGCCCAAAACGACAAACAGCGTCTGCGGAAAGCATAGCCTCCTGCAAACGCTGTCCTCCAAGGGGACGATCAGCCTGCGCTCGGAGCGGATACCGGGCAGACACCGGCGCAAGCGCCGCACTCGATGCAGGTATCAGCGTCAATCACATACTTGCTGTCGCCAGCGGAAATTGCGCTTACGGGACATTCGCTCTCGCAAGCACCGCACATGATGCAATCATCAGAAATTACGTATGCCATTCTAAATACACCTCCATTACGTATTCAGCGCCGGGATCCTCCGGCACCGCTACCTATATTGTAACACATTTTTCGCAAAAAGCAAGTGTTTTTTTCAGGCAAGCGGACATTGCCTCAATCCTCCTGGACGCCGCCGCAGCTGAGCCCCAGCAGCATCCAGAAAACCGGAGTCACCGGCAGGGCGGAAATGCCGCACACCGCCGTCAGCAGATAGCCCCCTGCCCCCAGCAGCACCGCCAGTCCCAGGGGTGCCTTCCCCTTCCGGTATGCCTTTGCACCCCGGAGCAAGGACACTGCCGCCAGCGCCAGATACAACAGCAGTGCCGGGATCCCCCGGGTGGCTGCCTGGTACAGATAGTCGTTGTAGGGATCGTCCACGATGTTCAGATTCTGGATGATGGTATAGCTGGAGCGCAACTGGGCATAAATGTAATTATCCGCACCGGTACCCAGCAGGGGATACCTGGCAATGGTCTGGGCCGCCTGCTTCCACATATAGGGATAGATGCTCAGAGGCTGCTCCAGGTCGAACTTCCCCTGGGCATCCTGCCGGGAGTACTGACCGCACACATCGTTCCGGTACGCCCCATCCAGGAACACAATGGAGCCGTCCTGCAAATGATAGCCGGCGGACAGGGGGGTATCCGCATCAGAGGACAGGAACTTGCTGCCGTTGAGCAAAGGCGCAGCACAGGCTGTGCCGAAGCCGATGCCGGCACACAGCACCATTGCCGCCAGGGGCTTGACCGGCTTGCATGCCCCCTTCCGCAGCCCCAGCACAAAGCCGGTCACCAGCACTGCGCCCAGTCCCACCAGTCCTGCCAGGCATTGGGTTCGGGGCAGGAAGAACAGGAACACCGCCGCCGCAATGGTGTAATAGAGCCGGCACTTCTTCTCCCGGCTGTACAGTGCCATGCACACCGCCAGCATCCCCAGCGTGGTCAGCAACATGGCGAACGCCGCCGGGTTGGAGGACAGACCGCTGGGCAGGTACACATCCACCAGCAACCGGGGGAACATATGGTCGTAGCTGGAGGGCAGCCGGATGGGCAGGATCTGGAACAGGGCAAACAGGCACTGTGCCAGTCCGTATCCGGTGATCCAGAGCCCCAGCTTTTCTGCCTCTTTTCGGTGCAGCTGGGAGCAGATCACGAAGAACGCACCGTAGAACAGCAGTGCCAGCACGCCCCGTCCCCGCCCCTCCATGCCGATGAGGGCAACGGTGGTGTCGAAGGACAGCAGGGCGGAAATATACCCCAGGATCAGGATGCTGCACAGGAGTGCTGCCGGCAGTGCCGCCCGTTTCGGGTCAAACTGCTTCTTGATGAGGGCGATGAAAGCAAAGATCAGGGCAAGCACGCCTCCCACCGCAAACATGGAGGACACGCTCCGCAAAATCAGCACCAGATAGGCAAGCACGCCCCTGGAGCCTCCGTCGCTGATGGCCTCCGACAGGCTGCCGTATACGTCCTGGGTCAGCTCCGCCAGCAGCATACTGCCGGTCAGCAGGATCATTGCCAGCATGCACACCCGGCAGGACAGCTGCCGCAGCCGCTCCGGCTTCAGATTTACAATAAAGTTGGAACGCTCCGAACTGTGAAACAAGGTTTTCGCCATAAACATGCTCCTTTACAGAAAACCCCCACGCATTGCTGCGCAGGGGTTGGTATGCGTTATTTTGCGTATTCGACTGCCCGGCTTTCCCGGATGATGTTGACCTTGATCTGACCCGGGTATTCCATTTCGTCCTCGATCTGCTTGGCGATCTGTCGTGCCACCAGAACCATCTTCTCGTCGTTGATGACCTCCGGCTGTACCATGATCCGGATCTCTCTGCCCGCCTGGACAGCGTAGCTTTTCTCCACGCCCTCGTAGCTCTGACAGATTTCCTCCAGCTTCTGGAGCCGCTTGATGTAGTTCTCGTAGTTTTCGCTTCTTGCCGCAGGCCGTGCCGCAGAAATGGCGTCCGCCGCCTGTACGATGCAGGCAATGACGGTTCTGGGCTCTACGTCATTGTGATGTGCCTCGATGGCGTGGATAACCTCCGGACTTTCCTTATACCGGCGGCATACATCCACACCGATCTGCACATGGGAGCCTTCGATCTCGGAGGTCAGCGCCTTGCCGATATCGTGGAGCAGTCCCGCACGCCGTGCCAGGGTAGCGTCCACACCCAGCTCGGAGGCAAGGATGCCGGACAGCTGCGCCACCTCGATGCTGTGGTTCAGCACATTCTGCCGGTAGCTGGTTCTGTACCGGAGTCTGCCGATGAGCTTTACCAGCTCGCTGTTCAGCCCGTGTACATTGGTTTCCAGGATGGCACGCTCGCCCTCCTGCTTGATCTTGTATTCCACCTCACGCCGCGCCTTATCCACCATTTCCTCGATGCGGGTGGGATGGATCCGACCGTCGCTGATGAGCTTCTCCAGAGCGATCCGGGCAACCTCCCGGCGCACATGGTCAAAGCAGGACAGGGTGATAGCCTCCGGGGTATCATCAATGATGAGATCTACTCCGGTGAGGGTTTCCAGCGTCCGGATGTTCCTGCCCTCCCGTCCGATGATGCGTCCCTTCATTTCGTCATTGGGCAGTGCCACCACGGAAACCGCCGCTTCGGACACCTGCTCCGCCGCACATTTTGCAATGGCAAGGGCAATGTAGTTCCGTGCCTTCTCGTCGCACTCGTCCTTGATCTGCTGTTCGTAGCTGGTGACCTTCAGCGCCTTTTCGTGCACCAAGTCATCCTCCAGCATATTGAGCATGTATTCCTTTGCCTGTTCCCGGGTCAACTCGGAAATGCGCTCCAGCATATCCATTTCACTTTTCTTGAGGGTCTCCGCCTCCTTGAGCCGATCCTCCGCCGCCCGGATCTTGTTCTGGAGCTGTTCTTCCTTCCGCTCCAGGTTGTCGTTCTTCCGGTCGAGATTTTCTTCCTTTTGCTGGATGCGACGCTCCTGCCGGGAGATCTCTCCCCGGCGATCCTTGATCTCCCGCTCCGCCTCCGAGCGCAGCTTGTAGATCTCGTCCTTTGCTTCCACCAACGCCGCCTTTTTCCGGCTGTCCGCATCCTTTCCTGCGTCCTCCAGAATGCGCTCCGCTTCCTTCTCCGCAGAGCCGATCACGCTTTCCGCCTCACGCCGGCGGTATGCGATGCCCTGCTTGAAGAAAATGAACCCGGAAATCGCTGCACCGACGATCAGCGCTGCCACGCCGGTCAGCACTGTGATCATGGTTTCATCCACGTTGTACCGTCCTCCTTCATTCAGTCTGATTCTGACTATCACTTCACTAAGGCGGACAATGTCACCGTATTTTTATTCATTTGTGTATACTGCGCCCGTGCGCACAAAGAGAACATCTGTTCTCTGATTCAGAATTGGGGGCTGATTCGCCGTTGATTCCATATTTATACTGACCGGCAGAGCCGGCACAAATAAAAGTACAGCCACATAGCCTGTGCCGTAGCTTACGGGATGGGGCTCATCCCGGAAAAGTCATTTGCAAATATATCCTATCAAACCGGTCTGGGATCATGCCGCCGGCTCATAGATTGCAACATTATTATTTTATAACTTTTCAACCTGCTTGTCAAGGGCAATCCCCCACAAAGAGCCCTCCCGGCACAGGGCTGAACGGATTTCAGCATTTTATACAATCCCCCAGCGCATTTTCAAAGGATTCCCCCTTATTTTTGTGCAGTGTGCCAAAAAGCCCCTCTGCCACCCGGATGCTCCCTGCCGGAGGACAAAATTTTTTCGCCCAGATGATTGACAAATCCGGCGGCTTGTGCTAGTATAATCTTGTATAAAACAATATCGTGGAAAACCATGACGGAGGATGGCAGATCCCGCCGTGCGCCATACAGAGAGCACCGTCCCGGCTGTAAGCGGTGCTGGCGCTGAGATTCTGCATACCGCCTCTACCAGTGTGCCTAACCGGCAACGGGCGCTCCCGTTACAGAGCATCCAAAGGCAGTCTATGACTGTGAACCAGGGTGGAACCGCGACTCGTCGCCCCTTATGCAACCGCATAGGGGGCGTTTTTGTTTGAGAGGGGGTGATCCGCACGCTGTTCCGTGACAGAAGCCTGTCCCCGTGCGGTATGACCGCCCGGACAGACGCAATCCGATAACATCATCAACTGAAAGGAAGTATTTTGCTATGATCGAACTGACACTGAAGGACGGCAGTATCCGCCAGGCTGAGGCTGGTCAATCCGCCGCCGAGGTCATCAAGGGCATCGGCATGGGTCTGTACAAGGCTGCATGCTGCGTCAAAATCAACGGGGAGGTCAAGGATCTGCGGACAGTGCTCACCGAGAACTGCTCCTTTGAGGTCATGACCTTTGACTCCATCGAGGGTAAGAAGGCATTCTGGCACACCGCCTCCCACATTCTGGCACAAGCCGTAAAGCGGCTGTACCCGGAAACAAAGCTTGCCATCGGCCCCGCCATCGACAACGGATTCTACTACGACTTTGACGTGGAGAAGCCCTTTACCGCCGATGAACTGGTGAAGATCGAAGCGGAAATGAAGAAAATCGTCAAGGAGGGCATCCCCCTGGAGCAGTTTGAGCTGCCCCCGACAGAGGCGCTCAAGAAGCTGGAAGAAATGGGTGAGCCTTACAAGGTAGAGCTGTGCAGCGAGCATGCAGGCAAGGGAGAGCCCATCTCCTTCTACAAGCAGGGGGATTTCACCGACCTGTGCGCAGGGCCTCATCTGATGACCACCGCTCCGGTGAAGGCGTTCAAGCTGCTGTCCTGCACCGGCGCATACTGGAGAGGCTCCGAAAAGAACAAGATGCTGTCCCGGATCTACGGTACCGCATACCCCAAGGCTGCGGAACTGGAGGCATACCTCAAGCAGCTGGAGGAAGCCAAGCTGCGGGATCACAACAAGCTGGGCAGAGAGCTGGAGCTGTTCACCACCGTGGACTGCATCGGTCAGGGCCTGCCCATCATGCTGCCCAAGGGCGCAAGAGTCATCCAGCTGCTGCAGCGCTTTGTAGAGGATGAGGAGCAGCGCCGGGGCTACCTGCTGACCAAGACCCCTCTGATGGCAAAGAGCGACCTGTACAAAATCTCCGGCCACTGGGATCACTACAAGGAAGGCATGTTCGTACTGGGGGACGAGGAGAAGGACAAGGAGGTATTTGCCCTGCGTCCCATGACCTGTCCCTTCCAGTACCAGGTATTCCTGAACCGTCCCCGTTCCTACCGGGATCTGCCCATGCGGTTGGGCGAGACCTCTACCCTGTTCCGGAACGAGGACAGCGGCGAGATGCACGGTCTGATCCGGGTACGGCAGTTTACCATTTCCGAGGGACATCTGATCCTTCGTCCGGAGCAGCTGGAGGATGAGTTCCGGGGCTGTCTGGAGCTTGCCAACTACATGCTCACCACCCTGGGGCTGGCGGATGATGTGACCTACCGGTTCTCCCAGTGGGATCCCAACAACACGGAAAAGTATATCGGCACCCCGGAGCAGTGGGACGAGGCACAGGGCGCTATGAAGAAGATCCTGGATCACCTGGGCATCCACTACACCATCGGCATTGACGAGGCTGCCTTCTACGGGCCCAAGCTGGATATCCAGATCAAGAACGTACACGGCAAGGAGGACACCCTCATCACCATCCAGATCGACCAGATGCTGGCGCAGCTGTTCGGCATGGAATACACCGATGTGGACGGCACCAAGCGCCGCCCCTACATCATTCACCGGACATCTCTGGGCTGCTATGAGCGTACCCTTGCCCTGCTGATCGAGAAGTACGCCGGAGCATTCCCCCTGTGGCTGGCACCGGAACAGGTCAAGCTGATCCCCATTGCAGACCGGCACATGGACTACACCCTGGAGCTCGCAAGAAAGCTGGAGGCTGCGGGCATGCGCATCACCGTGGACGACCGGGCAGAGAAGGTGGGCTACAAGATCCGGCAGGCAGTGCTGGAGAAGGTGCCCTACATGCTCACCATCGGAGACAACGAGGTGGAGAGCAAGACCGTATCCGTCCGCTCCCGCCGGGACGGGGATCTGGGCAGCATGACCCAGGACGCCCTGCTGGCAAAGCTGGTGGAAGAGGTTGCCACCAAGAAAATCTGAGGCGCTATCATAAAACAAACCCGTCCGGGCATACCGGGCGGGTTTTTTCTGTCCTCCATCCAAAACAGGGGCATCCTCCCGGATGCCCCACTTGATTATTCTGATTTTTCCTGGTTCTTCAGATCCTGGGGGCGCTGCCGCACCTTGATGTGTACCTCACGCAGCTGCTGCTCCGTAACCTGGGTGGGGGCACCCAGCAGCAGATCCTGGGCGTTGGAGTTCAGCGGGAAGGCAATGACCTCCCGGATGCTCTCCTCGTCCAGCAGCAGCATGATCATCCGGTCAATGCCGAACGCCATACCTGCATGGGGGGGCGCACCAAACTTGAATGCGCTGTACAAAGCGCCGAACTTGGCTGCCACATCCTCCTCCGTGTAGCCGGCAATCTCAAACGCCTTCACCATCACCTCCGGGTCATGGTTCCGGACTGCGCCGGATGCCAGCTCCACGCCGTTGCACACCACATCATACTGATATGCCAGCACGTCGCAGGGGTTCTTGGTGTTCAGAGCCTCCAGCTCACCCTGGGGCATGGAGAAGGGGTTGTGGGTGAAGATGGGCTTGCCGGTTTCCTCGTCCTCCTCGTACATGGGAAAGTCCACGATCCAGCAGATCTCGAACCGGTCGTTGTCGATCAGACCCATCCGGTTTGCAACCTCCGTGCGGATCTGTCCGGCAAACTTCTCCGCATTTTTCTTGCTGTCCGCAATAAAGTACAGCACATCCCCGGGCTCCAGCTCTGCACGGCGCTTGATCTCCTCCCGGGAGGCGTCCGTCAGGAACTTGTCGATGGGGCCCAGGAAGGACATGTTCTCGTCCACCTTCACATAGCCCAGTCCCTTCATGCCGATGGACAGGGCGTACTCCTCCATGCTCTTGAAGAAGGTCTTGGACTTTTCACCCATCTTAGGCACCCGGATGCCCCGGACGGTCTTGTTGGAGAAGGGCTTGAAGTCGCTGTCCACGAACTGATCGGACAGGTCGATGATGAACAGCGGATTCCGCAGATCCGGCTTGTCGGAGCCGTACTTCAGCATGGCGTCCGCATAGGTGATCCGGGGGAAGGGACCCTTGGTGAAGGGCTTGTTGCTGAATTTCTCGATGATGGCGGGGAAAACCTCCTCCGCAACGGCAAATACTTCCTCCTGGGTGGCAAAGGACATTTCCAGGTCAAGCTGATAGAACTCGCCGGGGGTACGATCCGCTCTTGCGTCCTCGTCCCGGAAGCAGGGAGCAAGCTGGAAGTATTTATCAAAGCCGGACACCATGTACAGCTGCTTGAAGATCTGGGGTGCCTGGGGCAGGGCATAGAACTTGCCGTGATGCTTCCGGCTGGGGATCAGGTAGTCCCGTGCCCCCTCCGGGGAGGAGGTGGAAAGAATGGGGGTCTGAAGCTCCAAAAAGCCCAGACTGGTCATCTTCTCCCGCATAAAGGACATAATGTTGGAACGGAATACGATGTTCTGATGCACCCGGTGGTTCCGCATATCCAAAAACCGGTACCGCAGCCGGATATCCTCGCCGGATTCCCGGGAGGAGGGCACCTCAAAGGGCAGGGGCACCGTAACCTTCCCCAGGATCTCCAGGGTCTGTGCCACGATCTCCACCGTACCGGTTGCGATCTTGTCATTGTAGGTGGACGCATCCCGCTTGACCACCTGTCCGCTGACGGAAACGGCGCTTTCCTTGTTCACGCCCTCCAGCAGACCCTCGTTCTGCTGCATGGTGATCTGCACAATGCCGTAGTGATCCCGCAGGTCGATGAACTTGATGCCCCCGTGATCCCGGATGTTCTCCACCCAGCCGGATACCCGGACGGTCTTGCCGATCTCCCCTTCGCCGATCATGCTGGTGAGATGATCCCGATAACGATTTGCTAAAAACATCTTCTCAATACCTTTCCTTCCCTATCAGCCTTTCAGCTTCTTTTCCAACAGCTCTTTGATGGCCTTGGGTGTGGCAGAGCCCTTCAGCGCTCTGTTTGCCTGTCCCATCAAAAATCCGAATACCTTCTGTTCCCCGTTCCGGTACTGCTCCACCGGCCCCGGATTATCCGCCAGCAGCTTGTCGATGACGGATTCCGCCAGCCCCAGATCCTCCCGGATCCACAGATTCTCCTCCTCGGCGATCTGATCCGCCGTCTTGCCGGTTTCCAGCATACTCCGGAGGATATCCTTCATATTACTCTTGTTGATCTTGTCGGTTTCCCCAAGCTCCACCAGCCGTGCCAGTGCAGGCCCGTCAAAGGGCAGGGTTCCCATATCCGCTTCTCCCAGATTGATCCGGCGCATCAGCTCCACCAGAATGAAGGAGGCGATGGCTTTGGGATTGGGATAGCTTGCGGCAGCCGCATCGAAAAAGTCGCTGATGCGCTTGTCGCTGAGCAGGGTCTCCGCCTCGTTTTTGGCGATGCCCCACTCCAGATACCGGGCAAGACGCTGCTCCGGCATTTCCGGCAGGCTTGCCCGGATCTCCTCCAGCTCCTGCTCGGTAAAGATGATGGGGGGAATGTCCGGATCCGGGAAGTACCGGTAATCGTGCGCATCCTCCTTGGAACGCATGGCAGTGGTTTCCCCGGTGCTGTCGCTGAACCGGCGGGTTTCCTGATGCACCCTGCCGCCGGATTCCAGAATCTCCGTCTGCCGGTAGATCTCGTAATCAATGGCTCTGCCGATTGCCTTCACGGAGTTCAGATTCTTGATCTCCGCCCGGGTACCCAGGGGCGCACCCGGCTCTGCCAGGGAAATGTTCACATCGCACCGGAGGGAGCCCTGCTCCATCTTGCCGTCGCATACGCCGGCGTACTGGAGCAGCTGCCGGATTTTTTCCACAAAGGCGGTTACGTCCTCTGCGCTGTGGAAATCCGGCTCGGTGACGATCTCGATCAGCGGGATGCCGCACCGGTTATAATCCGCCAGGCTCACATGGGCAGCTTCATCGTGCACCAGCTTGCCGGCATCCTCCTCCAGGTGGATCCGGTTGATGCGGATCACCTTGTCCTCCCCGTTCACCCGGATGTCCACATGGCCGTTCAGACACACGGGACGTGGCATCTGGGAAATCTGGTACGCCTTGGGCAGATCCGGGTAGAAATAGTTCTTCCGGTCCCACTTGGTGAACCGGGAAATGTCGCAGTTCATGGTATAGCCTGCCTTGACGATGTATTCCACCGCCTTCCGGTTCAGAATGGGCAGGGTGCCGGGCAGTCCGGAGCATACCGGACAGCAGCGGGAATTGGGCTCGCCGCCGAATTCCGCAGAACAGGTGCAGAACACCTTGGATTTGGTCAGAAGCTCGGCGTGGATCTCCAGGCCGATGGTGGGGTACAATCTCATTTTGCCGCTCCTCCCTCCGGCTTTGCCGGGATCACAGTAAAGCCCTGCTCGAATGCGTCAGCCGCCTGGATAATAGTAGCCTCGTCAAAGCGTCTGCCGATCAAAGACATGCCGATGGGCATCCCTGTCCTGCTATAACCGCAGGTGGTGCTGATGGCAGGCAGGCAGGCAATATTCACCGTCACCGTGCAGATATCTCCGGTGTACATCTTCACCGGATCATGCTCCTGCTTGCCGATGGGGTATGCCACCGTAGGCGCCGTGGGGGTGAGAATGATATCGGCGGTCTGGAAGATCCGGTCATATTCCTTGATGAAATCCTGCTTGAGGGCAAGGGCTTTCCGGTAGTAAGCGTCGTAATAGCCGCTGGACAGGGCATAGTTCCCCAGCAGGATCCGGCGCTTGACCTCGTCCCCGAAGCCTCTGCTCCGGCTGTCCCGGATCATTTTATCAAAGCTGTTTCCCTCGCCCCGGAGGCCGTATTTGATGCCGTCAAACCGGGCAAGGTTGGATGCCGCCTCCGCAGAGGCGATCAGGTAGTATGCGGCAACCGCATACTTGAGGGTGGAAATGGAACAATCCACCAGTTCAGCCCCCATGGATTGATATTCCCTGGCAGCAGCCAGAACCGCTTCCTTGACCTCATCGTCCACAGCGTCCCCGAAAAATTCCTTAGGCAGGGCGATTTTCAGCCCCTTCAGAGACTTGCCGACCTTTTCGTTGAAATCCGGCACCGACTGGGACGCAGAGGTGGCATCGTGGGGATCCTGTCCCGCAATGGCGGACAGCACCGTGCCGCAGTCCCGGGCGCACCGGGCGATGGGGCCGATCTGATCCAGCGAGCTGGCGAATGCCACCAGACCATACCGGGACACTCTGCCGTAGGTGGGCTTTAAGCCGGTGACGCCGCAGAAGGATGCAGGCTGCCGGATGGATCCACCCGTATCCGAACCCAAAGCAGCGGCGCACAGCCCTGCGCTGACCGCTGCCGCACTGCCGCCGGAGGAGCCTCCGGGCACACAGCTTGTGTCATAGGGGTTCCGGGTCTTGGCAAAGGCACTGGTCTGGTTGGAGCTGCCCATGGCAAACTCGTCCATGCTTGCCTTACCCAGCATGATATAATTCTGCGCCTTCAGCTTTTCCACAACCGTTGCGTCATAGGGGGGCACGAAATCCTCCAGCATCCGGGAGGAACAGGTGGTGCGTACCCCGTCGGTGCAAAGATTGTCCTTCATAGCCATGGGGATGCCCGTCAAGGGCGCAGCGTTGCCTGCATCGATCCGGGCCTGCGCCTGTTCCGCCTGGGCGTGTGCCTCCTCCGGGGTCACGGTGATATAGGACAGCAGACTGCCATCCACTGCACGGATCCGCTCCAGATACGCATCCGTCAGTTCAGCAGCGCTGATGCTTTTGCTGTCCAGAAGCTGCCGCAGCTGGGTCAGCGTGGTGTTCTGTAAATCCATCTTTCCAATCCCTTTCCGGTGTTATTCCATCATTTTCGGCACTACATAGCAGTCATCCCGGGGCTGGGTATTCTGCTGAAGCCGGGCGGTATCGTAGGAGGGCTGTGCCACATCCTCCCGCAGTGCCTGGTAGGGGATCTCGTTGTGATCCTGGGTATCGTCGTAGGTCACGTCATATTCCTTGATCTGATCCATCAGCGCAATGATATCGTCCATCTGGGCGATCACCGCATCCTGCTGTTCCTCTGTGAAATCGAGCTTGGAAAGCTCACACAGATGGGCAAGCGTTGTTTTATCCATAAAGCCGTTCCTTTCCCCGGCAGCATCCGGTCTGCCGTGCCTGTCAAAGGCATCATATTCTGTATTATTATACTACAAAACCCGGCGTATTGCAAGGGGTTTTGGGGCAGCAGGACGGGTTTCTTTTGTGCCGGGAATGCGCAGCAGGAGTTTATTGAAGTGACCATTTGGTTGCGGCTTGTCTTTGATGCTCTGCGTGCGCCGCTTATTCCGTACCGTTCTGCTTTTGGTGACCATTTGTTTGTGTGCGTTTTCTGATAGTCTGCGTGCTCCACCCACGCATGACCCATCTACCTTTTTGAGTAACCATTTTCTTTTATGCATTTCCTTATGCTCTGCGTGCTTGGTACACGCAGTACCGTCTTACCGATGTCTTGGGGAGATGTGTGCTGCTCTATTTGTTTAACCATATGGGTCACGCATGACCCATCTACCTTTTTGAGTAACCATTTTCTTTTATGCATTTCCTTATGCTCTGCGTGCTTGGTACACGCAGTACCGTCTTACCGATGTCTTGGGGAGATGTGTGCTGCTCTATTTGTTTAACCGGATGGGTCACGCATGACCCATCTACCGGTGTGCGAGCGACAACCTCTT
>ERZ1673695.553-NODE-553-length-55877-cov-28.142578_pt1 | contig 55877 bp, 48 predicted proteins | sample MGYA00580225_ERZ1673695 | MGnify/ENA primary metagenome ERZ1673695 (study PRJEB41218, sample SAMN15661739) | gut metagenome | host: Homo sapiens | place: Canada: London | collected 2015-08-20/2019-03-30 | study: EMG produced TPA metagenomics assembly of... | reverse complement strand
AACCATTGATTTTATTAGCTTTTTGCCGCTATCGCTATCACACCTCATTATTTGAACGCCCTGCGTGGAAGCGAATGATAGCAGATATTGAAGCGGGCAAAGTAGCTCATGTCATTGTAAAGGATATGAGTCGTGCGGGTCGTGACTATCTGCAAACCGGCTTTTACACCGAGGTATTTTTCCGTCAGCACGGCGTTCACTTTGTTGCGATTGCCAACAGCGTGGACAGCGATGACCAGAACAGCAACGAATTTGCCCCGTTTTTGAATATTATGAACGAGTGGTATCTTCGTGATCTGAGCCGCAAGCAGCGCACCGCTATTCGTGTCAAGGGCGAATCGGGCAAGCCTACTACGAACTGTGCTATCTACGGATATAAGAAAGAACTGGGCGATAAGTACACCTGGCATATCGACGAAGAAGCCGCTGCCGTTGTCCGCAGGATCTTCCGCTTGACCATTGAAGGCTACGGTTCTTATGAAATTGCCCGTATTCTTTTTGATGACAAAATCGAAACCCCTGCCGTTTACTTCGGTAAGCAGAACAGGGGTATATGGAAAAGTAAAGAGGAGTTTCCCAATCCTTATAATTGGAGTGGCTTTGTTGTCGGGCAGATATTATCCAAGCCCGAATATATGGGGCATACGGTCAATTTCCGTTCGCACAAGCTCTCTTATAAGGATAAAAGCAGTGTTCAAAACCCCGAAGATGAATGGCTGATTTTTGAGGATACCCACGAAGCCATCGTTGACAAGGAAACTTGGGAGCTTGCTCAAAAGCTGAGAAAGACACCGAAGCGAATCGACACACTTGGCGAAGCAAACCCGTTGACCGGACTTGTGTACTGTGCGGACTGCGGCGAAAAGATGTATAACCACCGTTCCAGAGGTGGTACGGAGAATAATCCCTATCCATCGGATTTCTTTGATTGCTCCTCCTATACGCTGGCACATCAGAAGCGGACAAAAGCCTGCTGCGGTCACTATATCGGCACAAAGTCTTTGCGGACGCTGATTTTGGAAACCATCCGTTCCGTCAGCACCTATGCAATCTCAAATCAAGAAGAATTTATAGCGAAAGTCCGTGCGGCATCCCAAGTCCGACAGGCAGAAGCCGCAAAGGATGCCAAGCGAAAGCTCGGCAAAGACCGCAAGCGGCACACCGAGCTTGACACCATTATTAAAAAGCTCTATGAATCCTTTGCCATCGGGCGCATCACAGATGAACGCTTTGACAGCCTGCTCTTTGAATACGAAGTCGAGCAGAAAAGCCTTGCGGCGGCGATTGCTGAAGCTGAGGACAGCTTGATGAGCTATAAAGAAGATACCGCCCGTGTGGAACAGTTTCTTGCCCTTGCCAAGAAGTACACCGATTTCTCCGAGCTGACCACGCCGATGATTAACGAGTTTATTGATAAAACCATCGTCCACGCTCCCGAAAGGGTTGACGGAGACCGTGTGCAGGAGGTTGAGATTTATCTGAACTTTATCGGCAAGTATGAGCTTCCTGCAGCGGAATTGACAGAGGAAGAAATCAAGCGAGAGGAGTTCTTGAAGAAAGAACGAGCCCGTAGCCGTGAACGCTACCAAAAGCTGAAATCCGGCGAACGAGCCGTAGGTGTTCCTATTACGCAGACCTGTAAATGCTGCGGCAAAACCTTTGAAGCAAGGTCAACCGTAAAGCTGTTCTGCAATGTGAATTGCAGAACAAAATATTACCGACAGGAATCGGCAAAGGAACGAAGCCGTGAAGCGGTTTGCGAAAACTGCGGAAAGACCTTTACCACTACGAGAGGCGATACAAAATATTGCTGTGACGAGTGCCGGACAGAAGCTAACCGCAAAATGCAGAAAGAACGCAATGCAGCTAAACGGCAATCGGCAAAGGTTGAGCCGATTACACTTGATATTTCCCCTGCGGCAGAAACCGAGCAGAAACAGAAAACAGCATAACAATAAACCGCAAAGGCGGCTTGTGAGAGTAATATCTCATGAGCCGCCTTTTTGCATCCACACCATTATTATGTATTGCCGCAAAGCGGCAGAAAGGAAACACTATGAATTTTATGAGCAACAATACTTTCAATAATCCCATTATCATCGGCATCGATCACGGCTACGGCAACATCAAGACCGCCCACTGCTGCTTTAAGACGGGTGTTGCCGCCTATGACAAAGAGCCGACCTTCAAGAGCAATCTGCTTGTCTATGAGGGCAGATATTATCTGATCGGAGAGGAACATAAGGAATTTATCTCCGACAAAATGACCGACAGCGATTATTATATCCTCACCCTTGCCGCTGTTGCGAGAGAGTTGAATATTCGCAAGCTGACCTCTGCCCGTGTGCATCTCGCCGCCGGACTTCCGCTGACTTGGGTGAGCGAACAGAAGGACAGCTTCAATGCGTATCTTCTCCAAAAGGAAAGTGCGGATTTCACTTTCAAGGGCGTTGACTATCACATCGAGTTTGCCGGTGCGGATATTTTTCCGCAGGGCTTTTCCGCTGTGGCAGACCGCCTGCGTGAGTTCAAGGGTATCAATATGCTCTGTGATATTGGCAACGGAACGATGAATGTCATGTATATCAACGAGTGCCGCCCACTTGCAAAAAAGTGCTTTACCGAAAAGTACGGCACCCATCAGTGTATGCTTGCGGTGCGAGAAAATCTGATGAAGCAGTTTGGCGTGTCTGTGGACGAAACCGTGCTGGAGCGTGTCATCCGTCACGGCACGGCGGACATCAGCGAACGCTATCTGACCGCCATCCGTGAAACCGCAGCCGAATATGCAAGCGGCATTTTCCGCAGACTGCGTGAACACGAATACGATCCCGAACTGATGCGTCTTTATGTGGTCGGCGGCGGGAGCTGCATCCTCAAAAACTTCGGTGACTATGAAAAAGACCGAGTAATCATCAACGAGGATATTTGCGCTACGGCAAAGGGCTATGAGCTGCTTGCCGAGCAGAAGCTCCACAGAAAAGGTGGTATTGTATAATGAAGCAGATTTATACGACCACGCTTCGGCTCAACCTTGCGGATGAGGATGACCGCCGAGCCTATGAGCATTTGCAGAGGATGGACAAAAAGCTATATCGCTCTTACAGCAAGGCGATTGTCACGGCAATCAACGACCACTTTGAACGGCAAAACCGCCTTGCCGCCGATCCGTATCTTGAAACCCGTGAAAAAGAGGATGCTTTTCTCAGTTTGATACAGAGAATCATCGAAAAAAGCGTACTCTATAATTCAACACCTTTGCTGAAAGATGTTCCGCAAGTCATCCCCACAGAAGATGACGAGGAGCTTTCGGCGGCTTTGGACTTTGCAGACAGCTTTTAATACTGATTTTGCCCTCGTTTGGTATTACAGCAATACCAAACGAGGGCATTTTTGCTACCACGCCTATTTTTGCAAAAATGCGTGATACCAAACAGACGGATATTTGCTATCCGAGTGATACCAATAAACAAACTTTTTACTACCACAGGAGGACTTTTTATGACCGATAACGAGAAGAAATTATTGCAGGCACAGCACCGATTGGAAGAAGCACAGATGCGAAACCGTGACAAGGAGCGAAAAGCGAGGACACGGCGGCTAATCCAAGAGGGTGCTATTTTAGAGAAAGTCTATCCCGCTGCTGCGGAGATGGATTTGGAAAAATTGGAGGACTTTTTATATTGGGCTTTACAATAATATTTACTGCGAGGGGCGTTCGGGAAACCGAACGTCCCGTTTCTTTTATCCCGAAGGGCGCAAGTCATCCCCACAGAAGATGACGAGGAGCTTTCGGCGGCTTTGGACTTTGCAGACAGCTTTTAATACTGATTTTGCCCTCGTTTGGTATTACAGCAATACCAAACGAGGGCATTTTTGCTACCACGCCTATTTTTGCAAAAATGCGTGATACCAAACAGACGGATATTTGCTATCCGAGTGATACCAATAAACAAACTTTTTACTACCACAGGAGGACTTTTTATGACCGATAACGAGAAGAAATTATTGCAGGCACAGCACCGATTGGAAGAAGCACAGATGCGAAACCGTGACAAGGAGCGAAAAGCGAGGACACGGCGGCTAATCCAAGAGGGTGCTATTTTAGAGAAAGTCTATCCCGCTGCTGCGGAGATGGATTTGGAAAAATTGGAGGACTTTTTATATTGGGCTTTACAATAATATTTACTGCGAGGGGCGTTCGGGAAACCGAACGTCCCGTTTCTTTTATCCCGAAGGGCGCACTTACTCACCACCCGCAAAGCGGGCGGTGGTATGCCTGCGGCATCGTGCGCTCTCCGAGGGGGATGCGGCTCCTGTGGGAGCCTATGGACAATGCCACATCTCTGCGGAGCTGCTGTCATCGTCCACGCAGTTATCGCAAACACAACCGCCGATGCGATTGTGAGGTAGGGTACGGCTTGTACCCCACCTTGCGTTAACTGCCTGCGAAAACCTGTCACCGGCAGTTTTATCACAGATATGGGCAGATTCACGCCGCCCATTTTCTTTTTGCGAAAAAGAAATAAAAACCGAGAGCTAAAGGACAGTGAGAACGAATGGCAATCTACCACTTGGAAGCAAAGGTTGTGAGCCGAGGGAACGGACGCTCCGCTGTTGCGGCATCCGCTTATCTGAGCTGTTCCAACATTTTGAATGACTACGACGGAGTACGGCACGACTACACCCGAAAGAAAGGACTTGTATGGCAAGAGGTGTTTCTACCCGAATACGCCCCTGCCGAGTGGCAAGACCGTGGTGTGCTTTGGAACGCTGTGGAAGAAAACGAAAAGACAAAAGACAGCCGCCTTGCCCGTGAGTTCGTTCCGGCTTTGCCCGTTGAACTGAGCAAAGAACAATGGCAACAGCTTCTGTCCGATTTCATCAACGAGCAGTTTGTAGCTGACGGTATGTGTGCGGATGTGGCAATTCACGATCCGCATCCGCCAGGTCACAATCCCCATGCTCACATTATGCTGACAGTTCGCCCGTTGGATGAAAACGGCAAATGGCAATACAAGACTAAGAAAGAATATCTTTGCATCAAGGACAGCGAGGAACGGGGCTTTACTGCTGCCGAGTTCAAGACCGCACAGGTTGACGGATGGGAAAAGCAATATCAGTATAAGGTCGGCAAGAAAAAGGTGTATATGACCCCCTCAGCCGCTGAAGCACAGGGCTATAAGCGTGTCAACAAATATCCCAAAAGCACCAAGTATGGCAGACAAAATCCCATCTCCGAGCGCTGGAACAGCGAAGAACAGCTTGTGGCTTGGAGGGCAGCATGGGCCGATGTGACCAACCGCTATTTGGAGCAGTGCGGTCACGATGCCCGTATTGACCACCGTAGCCACGCCGAGCGAGGTTTAGACGAACAACCCACCATTCACGAAGGTGTCGTTGCCCGTGCTTTAGAACAAAAAGGCGTTGTGTCCGACAGGTGCGAACTCAACCGTCAGATCAAGGCTGACAACGCTCTGTTGCGTGAACTAAAAGCAGCAGTCAAGAAACTGATGCAGGCGGTTAAAAACACGCTCCCTGCCATTGCAGAGGCAATGGAACGGCTGCGCAGCAATATGATGATTTTCAAATATCAGCTTTTGCACATTGGGGGTGGCAAACAGGCAATCAACAAATCTTTAAAAATGTATCGTGAGGATATGGCGCAATATACCTCCCTTGCGGATACAATCTCAAAGAAAAGCAAGGAACGCAAAGAGGCATTGGATGAGAAAAAAGCAACGCCTGTCATTCATGTGCTGAAGCACCGTGACCTTGCGAAGCGGATTGCCGAGCTGACAGAGGATTTAGAGGAACTGCGTTCGGAAAAGGCAATGCTGCTCCGACAGCTTCAATACCCCGAAGATGCTACTGCGGATATGTTCCGTAAAGAAATCCGCACTTTGGAGGACGGTCTGAAAAAACTGGAAACTAGCGAAGCCAAATACGCCGCCGAGTTGGACAATGCTCTAAAACAGTATGCCGAGCTGCAAGAGCAGGCTGCCGAATTTGGCCCCGTTGAGCTTTACGAAGCAAGACAGACTATTCGCCCTGAGCATGAACGCCGAGCTGCACAGCGAGTACAGGAAGTCTACGGAGATAAATACGATATGCTCCGTATGTATGACAGCAAACGAAGTGTGGCAAATCTGCTGAATGAGGATGCGGAAGAACGCTCTGTTCGTGAGAAACTCCGGACAATTCAGAAGGAACAGAAATCGCAACAGCAGAGAAAACCCAAGCGCAAGGATATTGGGAAAGATAAAAGTAGCGGGAGTGCAGTTCGATAAGAATTGTACTTTCGCTTATTGTTTTTGCTACATCCCAATTATGTAACTTTCAATCAAGTTAACTTGAAACCACTTGTATACCCATGAAGTGGTCGAACGCATCTGTTTTTCCGTTTCCATTCCGATTAAATCATGGCATATCTGCTCACTCCTCTCAACGGCGAAAAGTGTCCTTATATGTTATTGATACGCTCTTAGTTTTTTAGACCTTGCAGGATGACATAGCTTTCTTAATGCTTTTGCCTCTATCTGCCGGATTCTCTCTCGTGTGATATTGTATTTATTACCGACTTGCTCCAATGTCTGTTCTGGACCATCAAAACCATAACGAAGTTTAAGGATTACTTCTTCACGAGGGGTAAGCGACTTCAATGCGTCCGCAACAATCTCGCTAAGCATTTTATTGTGAATCGCCTGTAGAGCATTTTCATCTGAAATGATTGTGTCTGATGATATATTACCCAGTATTGAACCGACCATTATATCGTTGTTTTCGTTCTCGCCATACTCGCCAGAATACATGTCAAGCAAATCTTCAATCCTTAAATCTGGAATCATCTGGGCAATGGTTCTCTCGGTATCTTTATCGGAACATTCCAATTTATCCTTTACCATTTGACGAGCCTTTTCACATTGCCACAAGTCATCGCATTCAATACAACCGTGACTTTTTAGAATGGGGTACATCGTAAAGTAGTTCTCTTTCTGATGTACGGGATAGTAAACAAGCGGACGGCGTGTGCTCTGTTCCCGTGAAATATTCTGTAAAATCCAGAGCGTTGCGTATGAAGCAAACGCTCCGGATGTGTCGGGGTCGTACTTGTCAACTGCGATAGTCAATCCTATACAGGCATAGCCTATTGCGTCCTCAATATCCATATCGAAGGCTTCAGTTCTTTGTAAGGCAACTCGTAGAGCGATGCGTAAGTGCATCTCAATCATACGAGACCGAGCGTACTCGTTGCCATCAACTATTTGATATTTTAGTTGCTTTATTTCATGTCGCTGCGGTGGAATGATGTCTCTTACTCCGGTTACGAATGGTTCTAATGATGGGCTTAATTCAATTATCCTGTTATAGACCGCTTCATAGTCGCTTTGAGCAAAATCATCATACCCATCTTCGTCCGTAGCAGAGGCAGACGAGGGAGCTTCACTATATACAAGAATCCCCCTCGATGTAATGGAATTGCTGAGCCAATCGAAGTCTTGAATGGGAAGGTCATGATCATCTGCACAATCCATGATTTCGTCAAAGGTGACATATCCTTGCTTGTTTGCAAGGTCAATTAGATATTCGTATGCCTCCTGGCGATTGTCCCTTCCCATTCAAGTTCACCTCTTTTCATTTAGAACATAGCTTCAAAATATCTTCGCTTAACACATCTTCGTTGTACTTCTCTTGAAATTCCTCCAAGAAGTCATAAAGATTGTTTGCGTAATCCTCTGGAGCACTTGCTCCTTCAATCAATTTTTCATACAGGACATCAATCCCACCACGCACATAGCTGTCGAAGCGTTCCTCATCGGCAGGGTCCTCGCCCATGTGTCTAAAGGATTTGTTAATTCGTTTGTCCTCATCGGGTTCATACGCCTTATCCAGCAGCATAATCAACCTAAAGTTAAACATGAGTTCTTCTTGCGAATAGATAACTCTGTCGCCCATGACATTTTGATTATAAACTTGATTTGTCTCTGGATTCTTTGTGTCATCCACATCTGCACGGCGACCATAAAGGAAGCCAACAAGCGGAGCGTTTGTATAGACATCAACATTACGCTCAAACAATTTCGCTTTGCTTGCATCGTCGAAAACACTTGTCAAGGCATCGACACGAACAGCGTGTATTCCTCTAAAACGATATTGCTTATCAAACATTGTTCTTCCTCCTTACACCAAAATTGTTTCAAACTCATTCTTCTTATCGAAGTGATGACGAGAGCCAATTTTATCGCCCATATATTCCTCGGCAAGTTCGCCATCAGTATCTTTAATAAAGATGACAACCTGCTCGGCGGTGTTAGGAAGCGATTCGCATACGGTCTTGATTCGTCTCTTATCGAAAGCAGACAGCGGTGCATCCATCACAAGCGGATAAGGCTCGGAGGAGAGGAGTTTTGCATTTTCATCTGTGGCGTTTCGGCTATCCCTCGCCATTTTGATGATGCCAGTAATAAATGCAAAGATTACAGAGATACTTTGTGCAGTAGAGGTTTCGACATCACCGTCGTAATCATCTGCATAAACAGAAATATGGTACTTCTCATCAATGGTAAGAGAAAGTCCACCCTCGTAAATGGTCTTGAAGATTTCGTTAATTGTTGTTTCAAGTTTGCTGCGGATTTCCGCTTCGCTTGAAGCATAAACAGCCTGCAGCTCTTTGTAAATCCGTTCTGCGTAAGCCTTGTAAATCTCAATCTTCTTGTTTTTGTCATCAAGAAGCGTAAGATTACGGCGTTCGGTATCAGCTCGACCGGCATCCTTTTCAAAGCCACCCTTTTTAATAAGGAGCTGGTCACGCTCCGTCTGGCTCTTTTTAATTGTTTGGTCGCAGAGCTGAATCTCAGCGTTAATTGCACGAACCGTTCCTCGTACATCACCGCCGCTGAGTTTACCTTCGATTGCATGAAGGTCATCATTCAAATCAATAAGGTCTTCGTCCTGTTTGCTGATAACAGCCAGCTTCTCACAGACATCGCCGTAAAGGTCTTGCCGAGAATTTGCACGGCGTTTAGATTCTTTCTTAAAGTCGCCTATTGTTGTGCTGATGGATTGCGGCGGTAAGAAGTCAATCAGTTCCTTTACCTTGTTGTACGGAACGGAGCCTTCATCAAGATGCGTTCCGCAGATACACACCTTTTGCTTTAAGAGGTATTCAATGGTCTTAGCGTGCATGAAAGGAATGTCTTTGCCCGCAAAATCCTTGCCGGAAAGAATTTCAAGTGACCGCAAAATCAAGGATGCAGAGAAGAAGGAACTCATATTAGCATTGAATCCTCTGCTAATTTCCTTGATAACAGTAGAGCGTGATGCTTTCGCTGTTTCGATTCGCTGAAGCAGCTTTTCTTTCTGCCTCTGCAGTTCTTCGCCCTCAGCGTATTGCTTGATTTCCTCGACTTTTTCTGCCTTTCGTGAAGATGCCTGCTCAATTTGATTCTCTAATTCTTCAAGCCGAGCATCAATCCTTGCGATTTCTTCCTTGCAACGCTCAATGGTTCTTGTGTACTCTTGAATTTTTGTGTTGCTATCCACGCTATAGCTGCTCTCGTAGCTGCTGATAACGCTGTTCTTAATCCTTGGATTAAAATGCTGAATAGCACTAAACATAGCGTTCAGACCAAGAAGACCCTTTACAGCTTCGGCAAAATCGGTAGCCTTTTTGCCTGTGGATATGTCCTTACTCATCTTCTCAATACGCTCGCCATCGAAGAAGAAATACTTGGACAATTCTTTCGGCAGTATACTTTTAACTTCGCCCTCACATAAGGTCTTTTTTACATAAGATGTATTTCCGCTTGCATCCTTGATGGCAATATCAAAGACAGTATTATCACCCTTGATGCGATTGGAATAGTCTTTACGATATGTTTGCTCTCTCATAAGCGTATAAGAGACGTTTCCGTGCGTGAGCTTTAATGCAACCTGCACTTTGCTTTCTTGACCAGGCTTCATTTCAGCTGCAACGAGCTTGTTGAGCATATTCTTGTCGGAGAACTCGGTCTCGCCGTACATACACCAAAAGAAAGCCTGTGCGAAGGTGGTTTTGCCAGTACCGTTATCACCTATGATAATTGTAACATTCTTGCCATCAGCTCCTTGGGCAAACTCAATATACTCGTTTCGGAACTGCCGAAAGTTTTCAAGTTTTATTGATTCGAGTAACATTGGGCTTCCTCCTCAATCTGCTTCTTAATCCAAGCGACCATCTGCTGGTCGGTCATTGTTCTTGTTTTAAGGTTCTGATTCTCTTGCAAAATTATCTTTCTTTTCAAGCGTTCAACCGCTTTTTCGTTTACTTTAATTTCCTCCATATTCAGATTCGCCCTCCTCTGATTCATCAGTAATGTGATATGCTTCTTGGATGTCCCATATTAGGTTGTTGGCATCCATTGAGTTCTGTGACAACCGCCCAAATTCTTTTAACCTTGCCAGTTCGTTCTTAACAAGTGCAAGGTCTCTCTGTGCTTGTTCAGTTGTGAGCGAAGCAACTGAATCGAGAGGTCTCGGCAGAGTAACAAAATCATAGATAACCGCATAGGGTTTGCATGATGCTTTTCGTAATACACGACCTCGACGCTGGATATACTCTTTGGGATTGGTGGTACTTGCGAGGATAAAGGCTGTTCTTATTCCTGGGATATTTACGCCTTCATCCAGACATTTAATAGCTACGATAGCTTGTAATCTGTCGCCACGCTGAAACTGTTCTTTTATAGAGGCTCGTGTTTCCATGTTTTCTTTCGATGTAAATTGAGCTACATCCATACCGAACTCATTGCCTAAAATGTTGGTGACAGCTTCAATCTGTCGGACATCACCGGCATCAGACGATGAGAAATCGGCGTGTTCGTCCAGAACATTTGTGGCACCACAATACACGAGAATATTGTTGTCGTGTATATATGGCTGTATCTGTTCTCTAAGAGCATCCAGCTTCTCGGTAGCCCCTGCAACAATTCTTGCTCGTTTCAAAGCGAGTATTTCACCGTGCTTGTTCAGTTTATACTTTCCTCTTTTATCTTTGATGATGCACTTAGACATCTCATAGGAAAGCTGTTCATAGTTGCCGAGTTCATCTTCGTTAAGATGTACTACGACCGGATAATACTTATATGGAGTGAGTTTATCTTCATCAATCGCCCGTTCAAGGGGGTATTCTATACACTTCTTTCCGAAGAAGTTATAGAGTATAGCCGTTCCTTCTTCATCACGATGTCTTTCAAGCGTTGCAGACAAAGCAAGACGATAAGTGAAACGGTCATCAAGAAGTCGTGCATACGAGGCAGCTCCAAAGTTATGAGCTTCATCGACCACGAGTAAGACAGGAGAGTGTATCTTGCTGATTTGCTCCTGCACATGGTCATTTGTAAAGGTTGCGTTCGTACATACAAAACAGAAGAAACTCTTATCAACTCTGAGCTTTTGGTCACGAACGGCTTTTGAAAGACGGTTTTTCCAATCTTTTTGCGGCGAGCTACTATAACCGATAATAGGCTTAATATTGAACAGCATTATGTCTTCGACCCATTGTTCGACAAGATGCTGATACGGACACACAATGATTACTGCAAGTTTGTCGTCGAGGTCTTCTGACAGTTTTGAAATCGCTCCTAATCCGGTATAGGTCTTGCCGGTACCGGTAGCCATGTCAAAGATACCGTGGTAATTATCCCCAACCCAAGAGGCGATAGCCTCCTGCTGGTACTCGTGCAAAGTAATCGTATCGGGTATTCTTGCTCCTACGGCAGCCGTTATGAGAACGGTTTGCCCGTCTGTAAATCTTCTGGAGCTTGGCGTCTTTGAATCAAACTGCTCGTCATCAACTGCAAAATTGGGAGCAGAGCGTTTGTATTTGTCTATAAGAGCCTGCGATATTCTTGGGAACTCTACGACCTTAATGTTTGGCTCGCTGTCCGTCCATATTGATTGAAATGCGTTTTGCTTTAGAAGAACTCGCTCTTTTTCGTTTTCGTCCCCCCAACTCCTAAACACATCTATGGTTTCATAGTTTATCGACATAGCGGTGGCAGATTCATTCATCGAGCCGGAAAAGGCTACAACATTTCCGCCTGCGTCTTCGATAAGCCCCATTTTCTCGTGGTACATTCCGATGCCGTTTTTTCCTTCAGTATAGGCAATCCTTATATCAAGAACGCCTTGAGCAATAAGGCAAGCGAGAAGATTAAGTCGCTGCATAGAGTAGTAGTCCAAAGTCTCATCCGAGATTTGGCGTAATACAGCGTTCTCGATTATTTCCTCTCGTGCTGCATACCCTTTCTTAATTGCTTTGACATCCTCATCGGACAGATAAGGCGAAGCAACAATTTGAATTTTTCCGCCTCGTTCTTCCATAGAAGCAATACCCTTTGTCAGCTCCACAAGGGACGATGAAGAAAAGAATCCAACCGCCCGTTTGTATGATACAGCTTCTTTCAGAAGGGGAATATAGAAATCCTGCACGACATTATCCAGGAGAGACCTATACTCGTTTTTTATGTATTTGTCTTTCAAACTCATAGTTGTCCTCCTATTAGAGATTGTTGCTCAAATCATTGAGCACTTGGCGTAGTGCATCGAAGTCTTCATCGGATGTAAAGTAGCCTGTGCTAAAACGAATCGTACCTGCAGGGAATGTGCCGATGAACTTGTGAGCTAACGGAGCACAATGCAATCCGGTTCGTACCGCAATTTTTCTTTCAGCAAACAACTGTCCTGCGGTATCGCTGCTTATGCCGTCAATTATACAGGATACTATTCCAACATAGTTCGCCTTGGGAGAATCACCTATAACCTTCAAAAAGTCATAAGAGTTCAATAATTCTATAAGCCGCTTTCTGTTTTCTTTTTCACGCTCGTATATGACTTGAACTCTCGTTTTTTCAATCCATTGGAGAGCTGCGAATAGTCCTGCGATGGCTTGCGAGTTCATTGTCCCTATTTCAAATCGCTCTGGCAGGACAGATGGCATATCTTGGTTTGCAGAATCAAATCCAGTGCCGCCGAATAAAATTGGTTCCAACTTATAGGATGGGTTCATAACAAAGCCGGAGATGCCTGTAGGTCCGTACATTGTTTTATGCCCAGCGAAGACAGCGAAATCTACAATGTCTTGACCTAAATCTGCATCTACTAAACCGGCAGTTTGAGCCATATCAAGAAGCGTTATGGCACCGTGTTTCTTTGCCATAGTGAACACTTGCTCAAAGAGAGTAATCACACCCAGAACATTGCTTGCGTGGCTCATAATCACGAAATCGGGATTTACATCATCAAATTGGAACTTGATTCGCTGAAGGTCAAATGTCAAATCCTTGCTCACCGTAAGCGTGTGAACCTTGATTTTTCCTTCACTTTCGTAATGGTGCAGAACCCTTGTAACGGCATTATGCTCAAAGGGGCTTATATAGATATTCGTCGCCCCGTTTGAAATAACACCTTGGATGATGACATTAAGAGAGACGGTAGCCGATGGCTGGAATATGATTTGTTTAGCAGGACAATGGAGCAGCCTTTGAATTGACAGCCTTGCTTGTTCGACCAAGCCTTTAGCAGAACTTGAAAATTCATTTTCACCTCTGCCATAGCTGCCGCCGTTATTTCGATAATATTGGTTCATGTAATCATACATACATTCCGGTTTCGGGAATGTTGTTGCGGCGTTATCAAAGTAAGCCATCAGTTCACCTCCTTAACATAGTTTCTTTAAGACATCCATGAGGATCTGGCGTTTCTCTTGCTCGGTAATAGAGTGTCCCATAGCGTCTAACGATTGAGTAATTTGATTATAGAGAAGTTTGCCACGCTTGGTAGATTCAACTCGCTCAAAGCTCTTGGTTGTTGCACTTCCATCTGCATCAACAAATGTAACTTGATAGTTGCTTGCCTGGTCTGCGTTTTGTTGCGTGGTCTCGGCATGATAACTTTCAGCAGTAGTCTTGTATTGGGTCAGTTTCTTCTCAAACGCTCCAATAGTGGAGTTGTCCCAATCTTCAACTCTTAGACCAATTGCAGTTTTCGCAAGACGGACGATAAAGGCGTTCTCATCGTTTGTAATGGACTTAAACAGAGCCAAACATTTATCGGTACCATCTGCAAAAAGGTGAGTAAAGCAAGCAGGGTCAAGTGTATCGCACCACTCTCTGATAGTGGATGCAAGAGACATCTTTTTCCCGTGGGCTTCATTTGCCGGCAACATAAATACTGCCTTAGTTTTGCTCGCCAGAGTGTCTTTTAGGTCTTCAATCAGATTGTCGTAACATTCTTTGCAAGCCTTGATATTTTCTCCAAGACCGGCAGTAAATTCATCCCTGTATCCAAACGCAATAGGAAGTTTCTCAAATAGCAATTCGTAACTGCTCGTATTCTGACGCAGCAGTTTGTTCATTGACAAGAAGCGGTCATCGATGCGTTTGCCGTTCGGATATGCTCGGCTTTCCTTGGCATATTTAGGCAAAGATAGCAGCCATCGTTTCATTGCATTTACAATATAATCGTAGGTATTCGCACCTTTTTCAGCTTCGATTACATAGTCAGCAAACAAGGTCGCAAGTTGACCTACAAACGCTTCCTTCTGAGGGTTCCAATCCAGATAGGAAAGGGAGAATGAAGTGGGGTCGGAGTTGATTTGTAGCAGTACATCCGCTGTGGTCGGTACTTGACCGAACTTATCCAAAATTACAATCTGCTGTTTATATTCGTGAATAACGGCAGCAAGGTAAATCGGGATAAGCCCTTTTCTCAGACCGATATGGTACTCCGGTAATCTAAGCGTATCATACAAGTCCTCGAAAGAGATTCTTTCGTTATGCCTGGAACTTAGGATAAAATTCTCGATTGTTTCAAGCATATTTGAGATATTGTGGTCTTCCGGTCTAAGATCAATGCTCGGCAAGCCATTATCTTCATGCAGAATCCCCGTTCTAATCAGAGTGCTTCGCATTATTGATACTTCTTGTCCCGTTCCCGTTAGACCAAGCCCAGCCTCAAGCTGATTACGCAAAAGAGCAGCAACAATTTTACTGCGGCTATTACTTGCAACATTGGTAATATCGTCTCTGTTGACAGCCTCGTTGTTGATTATGGGCGTGAGAGAATATACCTCATCACAAATATCCGCCATCAATTCAGTAAGAGCTGCCTTTCGCTTTATATTGCAGACCTGCCCATCGTAGATGTAGTGTGCCTTATACATTTCGGGATGTGTATAGGTCGCCATAAATCCACCAATGACATCACGCAAGTCCTCGTAGATAACATCGTATTCTTCAAACAACATGGCATCATCTGATGCGGATTCTCTTAAAAAGGACACCGCTTCGTATTCATGCACCACATCAGAAATCTCTTGATAATGCTTCGGCAGAATAAAGATTTGCTGATTACAGCCCTTGCTCGTTTTCTCCAATGTCTTTTTCAGCGCAGTAATGGAATCTTCCGAGTGCGGGATGACAGCGTAAATCACGCCGTCTGCTCCAATGCGTTCACTCTTAATAATCCAGTTTGTGCTGTCTTCGACCTCATCTTCATCAATGAAAACGAAAGCAAAATAACGGGTCATTTCTCTTTCGTCATTGTATCTTGATGGGTACATATAGTTGTCAAAGTTCGATGCGTTGAGCGTTTCTTTTACAGCAACCTTCTTTGCGTGTGACACAGAGTAATCGTGGATTTTCTGCTTAATATCAATGCCAGAAGTCTGCTTCAGCTTCAAATAGTCATTACTTCTTTTAAGGTAAATGACATACTCTTTTTCAATTAAATTATCGATTGCTTCATTTACCGCCTGCACACTATACGCTGTTGAGAAGATTCCGACGACTTCATCCTTAGTCGGTTTCAATCGCTCAAACTGACCGAGAATATAAATCAGCGAGAGTGTTTTTACAATCTTGGATTCAAGAGAGCCTTCAACAAGCCTCGTGGTAATGGCAGAGGTAAGTATGTAACTGGAGTGGATTTCTCCAGAGTAAGCCTCTTTTTTGAACAACGGCTCAAAGTAGTCGTATATCACATCGGGCGTAATAAAAGCAAAATCATCATCTGATGCTTGCTCAAGGTATGCCGGTAAGGTGGCGTTGTTCGGTGCAGACAAAAATGTGAAAAGAGTGCGTTCATTCTGAGCTACTCGCTCGGAAAGGCGAGGAAGTATAAAAGTTGATACAGGATGTAATGGGTAGCATCCAAACAGAGCTGTATGCAGCTCGTCCATACTTCCAGAGAACAAAGGATGAGTTTTGTATCTTTGCTCAACGCCAGCAAAGTCATCTTCATGCTTTGATACAAACGATGCCCATGTGCTATCCTTCTGAATTACAGAAGAAATAATCTCGTAGGTCTGAGAAAAATTGTTGTTAAGGTGAATGTGCTTGAACCTCTCCGAAATGCCTCTCCATCCATCGACCTTCTGTTTTGGGAGCTTGTCAATGTAGTTTGCAATTTCCTTGTGCGAAATCAGCATAAGATGAAGCTGAATAGACGCACTACGATTGCATTTTTCGGCAAAGTCTTGGAGCATTTTGGTATCGCTGACGGAGGCTTCCGTAATATTAGCTTCCAGATACTTGCTAAACTCATCATAGACGACATATATTCCGGTGAAACCCTTTGCTTTGAGTTCCTTTGCCACGCTTTCATATAGCTCGACCACATCAAAGCCCAGGAACGGATTAAACACGCTTCCCGATGTAAGCGTAGGGAAAATCCGTTCAAACTGCTCATAAACTCCAATATCATAGCTCTCAATAGCAGAAACAAAATCGCTCACAGGTACATCTATGCTTTTCTGGAATTGAGTGTAGGTCTCCGGAAATTCATTTTTCCATCTTTCGATAACAGAAATAGCCGCCCTGTAATTTGTTTCGGGCATAATATCCAAGAGGTCATTATCGGAAAGGGTTCTTTGCAAGGCAAGCATGAACGCCTGCGACAAGCTCGTGTTGCTTCCCGTTATGACCACCGGCAGGATTCGATTTTCTCCCTCGTAATAGTTTTCTACCAACTGCTGGAGCTTGGGGTTCTCATCAATCTTCGGCAGTGTCTTTTCAAACAGAGACAGGTCTTTTTTCAAAAGCATAGACAGAATCATCAACATGATGTGAGATTTGCCTTTGCCGTATGCACCTATCAGAATACGGGAACGCTCGGTCGAAGATTCGTTCGTGCTCAACAGCACTTCCTCAAGGAGAGCTAACGCCGATTTTGTCGGTATGAAGTTTTTTAGTTTATTGTCGTTATTCAGGTCATAACCAATATTCACCGAATATTGAAAGCCCGAAGCGACAGAAATCATCTTACTCATCGTTACATCTCCCATCATTGATTGTTAATGCTGTTGTAATAAGCATCAACGCAATCTTGGAAGTCCAAATCATCCAAAATGCGAATAACATCCAAACCTGCTGTGCGGTTTATTTTGATTCTGTTCAGCTTTTCAATTTGATACAGCACATCAAGCATCGTAATGGCATCAAGATTAAAAACTCTGCCAATGTTGCACGGGGCAGTAAGAAGCTCATTTAAGCTGATTTCTTTTGCTCCGTTTGCCTGGTCAACGATTATAGCCAACGCAATCCAAGGATTTATAGAATTAGCTGTAGGAATCGCTTTTCTATAGGTCTTTTTTTCTTTGCTCAGAATGTCAATCAAACCCAATTCTCCAAAAGGACAATCTATGTTACTTTCGGGAGCGACCCTATTAGGATTTGTCTTGTATCTCGGAAGGTAGGTATTGATGATACAGGAAAAATCATCGTTCAAAGAACGAAGTGCAACTGTGTCTTCGCCTTCCTCCATTTTTATCCATCTGAGAATGGAGTCCACAAAGTCATCACGAGAAAACTCGGTCATATTGAAGACATTAAAGAAGTAATACCATGCAGTTGCTTCTTTCTTGTTGGAGACAAGCTGATACTGAAGCAAATACAGAGTGCCAAGCTCCTCGATATATCGGTCATGTTCAAATATGCTGTTGCCGAGCTGCGTAAAGGATTGACTTCTTTTACCACTATTCGGCTCTACAGTAAGACCGACAGCCTGCAACCAATATCTCAATGCCTTTACCATGTTTGCACCGATACCTAGCACATCCATAGGATTCTCATCTTTGGCAACAAAGACATCGCTTTTTGTAGAGACATACTTCATGCCCTTGCTCAGCCAACCTTTTCTTATAAAAAATGTATCATGGGCACGAAACTTCATTGCCATAACATAATCCTCCAATACTACTTCGTTCTCAAATACTTGTCCATCATGCAACCGCCGTCAAGATACTTTGCGGTCATGCAGGTTTTACAATGCACACACTTTTCGGGGTCAATGTAATAACCACAACTGTCTATGGTAATGGCTCCAACTCTACACAGAGATTCGCATTTTAGACACTTTCTGCAAGCATTAAACTTGCGGATTTGATAACCAACCATTCTTTGCAAATCATCGTGGTCTGCCACATTCATCGTCCTAACCTTAACTGCATAGTCGTACCCATCTTGGATAAACGGCTGCAAGGAAAGTATAGGGACATTCGTTCTGTTGTCCAGGACAATAACTTCGTGTAGAAGTTTTTTCCCAAGTTCGGGAGCAACTCTGCCAAATGGAACGAACATCCCGATTAGTTCGTCATCGAAAGGTCTTACCAAACGGTAAATCTTTGCGTGGTCTTCTGCGGTACAGTTGGTAAAACGGATTTTTACATCACTTGCTGATGGGAGACCATTGCCACCTTGTCGAGCTTTCCACTTTCCAGTATTTACATAGACCTCTGGGTCGGGCTTTCCGATTTTCTTTGCAAAGTCAATCAAACAGTCGTGCCACTTTTTCGAGCGTTCGGGCATATAAATCTGTGATAAAAACTGTGCTCGTTGATTATTATTCGGACAGCACCAACAACCCACACGGTCATAGCCCAACCTATACGCATCGTTGAAGTCAATCTTCTCCCCAAGGATGTATAGCCATATATCTATATCTTGCCAAAAGAAGATAGGGGATGCGACCGTCTGCTGTTGTATCTTTACTGCATCGGCACTATCTTCAATTCGATTATACTTGCTTCGGCTTACAGATTCAGACTTTCTAATTCCATAAAAGGTCAATATCTGCTGGCTTCGATACAAGCTGTTAATTACACGAGTAATAGGTCCCGTTTTGAACATAGAGCAGCACCAACGCATCATTCGTGCCGGTGGTCCTATATCGTCACAGACCTCATAAAAATCTTGTTCATCATTTTTTGCAACTTGAAAAATCGTGTCGGGATGTGCTCCTCTGAAGCGAGCAGCATAATCCGTTGTGCTCGGAAACTCCAGAGTAGTATCACCAAAGATATGTACCAGGGAGGGGTTGCTCAACGCCTTAACTGCTAAGTCTGCTGTAACGGTGGAATCCTTACCGCCAGAAAAGGACACAACAATATTCTCCTCACTGAACTTCTTTGATGCCTCTTGAATAAAGTGATGGGCTTCGTCTTTGAGATAATTTAACCTATCTTTATTTGCCTCGATGAAGGTCTCAATATGAGCATTAAAAGAGGCATAGCTGTTAGCCCCACTATGGTAGTGAAGCTGTTCAACAAGCTCATCGGCATTTGCGGCTTGATATGTACTGCTTGAAACTGCAACTGACCGTCCATCAATATAGTATCTGTTATTAGATGCCCACACGGATTTTTCCATCCACTCAAAAGGCTTTTTTCCAAGAAGGATCTCCACGAGTAATCGTTCTTCTGGAAACACGGGTCTAAGGTCTGTAGAAAGGTATGTAGTCTCTCTTTTACAGATAGGACAGAAACCTTTGTTTGCTTGCGTTAAAGATTGGATAATTGGGGTATGACAATGCTTACACCAGTATATTTCTACAGGTATATCTTCGACCGTTTGCTCTCCGCACACAGGGCAGGTATTAGCGTTTGTTTCTATATTGCACTTCTTACACCACATGGCTCCGTCCTCCTTTCCTCATAGTATCCACCATAGTAATTGTAGTATTGATGGTGTCCCCAAAAACGGACTCAAGGCTTTTCGGCACGGACTACCTCGCAAATATCCCCAATGTCACAATCAAGATATTCGCAAATTCTGATAAGGATGGACAGAGCAACATCCTCGCCTTTATTGAGTTTGCTCATGGTTCCTGTGGCAAGGCACAAGTCCTTTCGTAGCTGTGGTTTCGTAATGTCTTTTTCAATTAGGAGCACCCAAAGCTTTTTATAACTTATTCTCATACAAACACCTCTCGACCAAAAGCAAATTAAAATATAACATTCTACATTATACTACAAACACTTTTGTTTTTCAACAAACCACTCTAAAAATTAAAGAAAAAGATGTAACTTCTTGAAGCATACTGAAAATCAGTGTGTTGCTATAAATCCAACGCCAATCAATGTGATAAAAAGATTTTAATAAAACAGTTCGTTTGCAGAAACGCACCTTGACAAATCTCGTCTCAAAAATCAATTGTCAGCAAATACGCAAAGGAAAACAGTTTTCAGAACACAAGATTTTTCGTAGATGACGGTTATTCGGGCGTTAGCTTCGACAGCGTTAGATAGCGATACTTTTTACATCTACCATATTGCGGCGGTCATGGTTGATAATTTCAGTAGGCGTCTGCCCGTCGTCGATTAGCCCGACAAAGCTATAATGGATTTCGATTTTCCGGGTGTTGCTCTCCCGGTCTAATTCGTGTATCAAAATCCTGTCGATGAACTCATGGACGTTCTCGTAGGTCAATTCCTGTATGTCGCTGTACTTCCCGACAATCTGAACAAAGCGGGATATATCCCTTTTGCGCTCGAAAACGGTGGTAATCTGCCGTTGCAGGCCGTTCACCTTTTCCGTAAGGGTTTTCTTTTCGTCCTCGTAGCCGGAAGTCAGAAACACAAATTGACTATCGACAAGCCTGCCTAATGCGTTGTCCTCATACAGCTTGCGGAAAAGCGTATCAAGCTCGGTCATTCGCGCCTGTGCCTTTTTAAGTTCCCGCTGCTGCTGCGCTAATTCCCGCTGCATTTCCTTTTCGCCGTAATCGGTAGCTTTTCTGATAAACTCCTGTTCATGCTCCTTTACATAGCGCATGACCCGCCGCATATCTTCAAGCACTAAATCAAGCAAGATGTTTTTTCGTATATAATGCCCCGAACACTCCGCGCCTGTCCTTGCCCTGTTGCGGTATGCCCCGCAATTATACGCAAACTTTCGCGGCTCCATGTTCACGCCCTGTTGATAGTGCATTTTGTGTCCGCAATCCGCACAAAACAGCAAGCCGGAAAATATATCAATCTCCGCTGCCTTTGTGGGGCGGTGGCGGGTCGCTAACCGCTTTTCGGCAAGGGCAAAGGTTTCCTCGTCAACAAGCGGCTCATGGGTGTCTGGGAAGAAATAGCGGCTATTCTCGTCGTTCTTGCGGGTCTTTTTCGACTTATACGATACCTTGTGCGTTTTTGCCGTGGTGGTGTGTCCTAAATACTCCTGCCGCGCCAGCATATCGTAAATCGTCTTGTCCGGCCATGCGTAGGGGTCAACCATAGCGTTCTTATAACGCAACTGCCCTGTACGCTGAAAGTGCAACGCTCCAACAGTCAATACCTTGTTTTCCGCAAGCCATTTTTGGATTTCGCATACCCTGTCCCCCCGGACATACAGGGCGAAAATCTGCTTTACAACATCGGCGGTTTCGGGGTCGGGCAATAGGTGGTGGCGGTTGTCCGGGTCGTTGATATACCCGTATGGGGTCTGCCCGTTGACGCGCTCGCCCTTTTGCGCCTGTGCCTGCTTGACGGCGCGTATCTTCTTGCTTGTGTCGCGGGCGTAGAACTCGTTAAACCAATTCCGCAAGGGGGTAAACTCGTTATCCTCCCGCGCTGTGTCTACTCCGTCGTTGATAGCGATGTAGCGTACTCCGTTTTCGGGAAATACAATCTCTATCAATTCGCCTGTTTTCAGATAGTTTCTGCCAAGACGGGAAAGGTCTTTTGTAATGACCGTCGCCACTCGTCCGGCCTCTACTTCCTGCAACATGGATTGAAGCCCCTCGCGCTCAAAGCTCACGCCCGAAAATCCATCGTCCACAAAAAATTGCGTGTTCAAAAAATGATGTTCCTCCGCGTAGCGTTGCAATATCATTTTTTGATGTTGTATGCTTCCGCTTTCCCCGGCCTGCAAATCCTCTTGGCTTAAACGGCAATATAGGGCGGTTATCTTATCCGACTGTAACATTTGTCCTCCTTTCCGACAGCCGGATAAACAAGTATAATGTACTGCTTACATGATACCATATCCCGCCGTCAAATGCACTACTCGGATGCGACAAAGCCCGGTTTCCCGGGCTTTGTCTGCAAATCTTTCATAATCAGCTTTTCAATCTTATTATGGATTGTATCGGTTGCCTTTTCGCTCGGCAACGCTTGAACAAGATAGGTGATTTTCCCAATCCTGCGTTCTGTAATTACTTTCTGTTTCTTATCCAATAGAAAAACCTCCTTTTCCAAATGGATAAACTTCTATCATCAGTATAGGCGTAATAGGACGGTTGTTAGCACAACGCCACGGGAGTTTCACCCCTGCTCATTTAAGGCAGCCTTACCCAATGCCTGCGACGCTTTGAACGCTCGGACTATGGCTATAAGGGAGTATCATTGTCCCGCCTGTACGTCGTCGCCCGCAAGCCGCTACGCTTGCTCCCCGGCGCGGTGGTTGTCGCTCTCTCGGTTAGAGGTCATGGCGCACCCGCCGTTTGGCTCGGTACAGACGGAATGTGTCCGTTTGCCTTATGACGCGCCGCCGTTATCTTGCGGGCTTTCTTTGTCAAGGAATAAAGGGCCTCATGCTAACTGGATTTGCGGTTTTTAACCCGGAATTTCCGCGTTGAACGATAGAACCGCGCTCATCAGCTTTGCTTTCAGCCGTTCGCACATATCGTTATTCACTCCGAAATAAATACCGCCGTTTTCATCCTTTGCTTTCCGCATGGACAAATAGGCTATGTAGCCTGCGTAGTGTTGAATGACAAGTTTCATTGCCTCCGGGTTGCCATTTGTAGCGGCCAATATTACTGAATATGGCAATAAGCCGCGCTCTGGACTATCGCTGCCACTCAATCCATTCATCCGCATGTTCCTCCATAAAGCGTCTTAGTTGACTGAACGAGCTTGTCCGCCTGTACTGCGCCGTGCTGCGCGGAATGCTTAGTATTTCAGAAATTTCGGCATCCGTCTTGCTATGGAAATAGTACAGCATAATCGCGATGCGCTTTTCTTCCGGCAATATCCTTAACGCATCAGTCAACAGCTTTTCAGAAATCCGTTTGCCCGCTATATAAAAATCCTGGGCGGTATCATCCCTAAAATATTTGTCATTGGTGTACAACTGGTTAGCCTCATGTTGTGCCAGTTCTGAAAAAACGACTTCTCTTTTCTTTAGCGCCCAGCTTTTCCGTAGCATGTCAATCGTCTCATTTCGCAAAACGCTTTTACAAAATCCATTGAACGTGCAGCGTATTTGCCATTCAGTACGGTTAGAATTCATTTTATCACCTCCTTTCTTTGCAGAGTTAGCCATGAGCAAAACTCAAAAAGAGTAGATAAACGGGGCAATAACAGCTCATGGCAAATATGCTTATCACCCCAAATATATGGAAACGGTCATTCCCAACTGGTAAAATTAGTTGAGGAAAAAATCTAACCCGAAAGGGGATGACCGTTATCCAACGACAGGAAATATTGCAGGATATCAGCTTCTTCACAGCAACGCCCAAGGCGAAGTTCTACGATACGCTGTTCGCGCATCTGGATGTTTCCGCCATGAAGAAGGCTGCTGCGGGCACAGGGCGCAAGGGTTTTCCCAAAGAGGCTATGCTTTGCGCCTTCATTGTCATGAAGTGTGAGGGGTTCTCGCAGATCACAGACCTTGCGGACTATTTGAACAACAACCTCATCATCGCCCATTACTGCGGCTTCAATATCATGAGGCCGTTGCCGTCCTACTGGACTTTTGACCGCTTTGTGCGGAATATCGACAACGCGCTTCTCAAAGAAATCATGCAGTCTCAGGCGCTTGCGCTTTACGAGCTTGGCGTGCTCGACGCTTCCTTTATCGGCCTGGATTCAACTCCCATCGCCGCAAATACAGTTCAGAACAATCCCAAGTCCTTTCAGCCCAACAAATTCACCAAGGAGCGTCAGCCCAAGGCCGACCCCGATTGCCGTCTTGGTGTGCATACCGCATCCAACCAGCATTCCGAAAAGAACTACGAGTTCTATTGGGGCTACAAAAGCCATGTATTGGTGGATTGCATCTCCGGCTTACCTCTTTTCGAGATGACTACGCCCGCCAATGTTGCCGACAGCACCATCGCGCTGGACGTCCTTTCCAAAACCAACGTCTTTCTGCCCTTGCGCGAGTGCACCTTTATCGGCGACAAGGCCTACGACGTCAGATCCATCTACAATACCGTGAAAACCGTTTGCCACGAAGCCTAAGACCTTGCTTTGTGGCAACATCATCTGCGAGGCCGGCCTTGCTATGCACAAGGATGGCAGGGATCGCTCCGGTGGGCGTTATCGCCAGAAGTTCTGTTGCCCCTTCATCCATTCCAAGGATGCTACTGCCTGCCCCTGCAACCATCCTCGCTACCACAATGGCAAGAAAAATCGCGGTTGTACCAAATACGTCACGCTTCCCGACGACTATCGCCTATCCGTTGACCGCACTTGCATCGCATTCAAATCCGTGTATGCCCTGCGCACCGAATGCTAGCGTTACAATTCCCGCTTCAAAGCCTCCGGGCAGGAACGCCTTTGGACACGCAGCTTCGCTGCCGCTCAAAACATGAGCTCTATTGCCCATATCGCTTTGCTGGCTGTTGCTGCCGCCGCCGTTATCACCCGATCCAAGCAGTCTTACCGCTGCCTCAAATCCGTTAAGCGTATCGCTTAAACAGCCTGCAAGTTAATATCTTTGACTGTATGCGGCTTTCCGCTTGCTTTGCTGTACCCTAAATCGCTTTTTTGCCAGCAATTTCATCCATTCCCCTCTGCTCGCTTCTCCATATCCCGCTTTCTAGGTCCGTTTTGCTCTTGCCTATGCAGAGCTGTATTTATTTGCCTCTCATATTCCATCGACGTAGAAAACAGAGATTTGCCAAACATTCGCAAAATTATATATAAAAAATGCGTCCGGCTTGAATGGACACATTTATTTTATATATTTATATGTGCTTTTATTTTGCAGTCAATATCTTGTTACTTAAATTCAATAATAACAGAGCACATCAATTCAACAAAATACATTTATGTAAGTAATAAATCTTATCCTTATTTGTCTTTGAAATTAGCCATACAAATTGTGTAACTAAACTTGGAGTTAGTCAATATACCGTTAATTTTTTATTAAATAATATATTGTTTGACAATGTTGATTACACGGTATATTATAATTGTTACATAATATATGATACAAGTAATAAGAAAGGAGTCCCCCTGATGAACGGTCTGCTTTATAAAGAATCGAACTACAACTTTGAGTTCCCCTACGAGGATGGAGGTAACGAAGTTAAGCGTGTTCTATACAACTCTCGTACCAATGCCCTTGCGTTGATTCATGAGGAAAAGTATGCGCTATTCCATGACTTCAAAGAGCGGGGGCAGCCAATCCCAGATGAAAAGCTATTTGAGGATTTGAAGCACGGCGGATATATACTCCGTGACGATATAGACGAACTGGAATTAATTCGATTAAATCTTCTGCAAAGCCGGTATAGCACATCTGGTTTAGGATTAACCATAGCCCCAACTTCCGATTGTAATTTCCGATGTATCTATTGTTATGAAAAGGAGAGCCTTAAACCCGTTGTAATGTCCAGGGATGTTCAGGAAAAGGTTGTAGAACTTGTTAAGGCCCGGGCGGAATCCGTTATGCGCCTGTCCGTTACATGGTATGGTGGGGAGCCGCTTCTGGCGTTAGATATAATTGAAAATCTAACGAATAAGTTTTTGGAGATTTGTGAAGAGCATAAAATCAGATACGACGCTGGAATAGTAACAAATGGTTACCTGCTTACAACCAAGGCGGCAGAACGCCTGAAGGATTTAAGGATTACGCACATACAGATTACGGTGGACGGCGCGCCCGAAGAACACGACAAACGAAGACCGCTTGCCGGAGGCCAGCCAACATTTCACAAGATTATATCAAACTTACGTGCAGCGAAAGAAATACTGCCTTGCAAGGTAAGCATCAGGATTAACACGGATAAGGATAATGCGGATCAGGTAGATGAGGTTCTGAAAATATTAAAGGAAAACGATTTGAACGATGTGGCTTATCCATACTTAGCTATGGTTGAGAACTCTAATGATTGCTATGCTGAAAGCAGTTGCTTTCACCCAAAAGAATTTTCAAACATTGATTTTAGTTACAGAACACGAAACAAAGAAAGTATTTTAAACTCATATCCTCATCTAGTCACAAATGCGTGTGGCGCTGACGCAAAGAACAGTCTGGTTATTAATGCAGATGGCAAGCTCTACAAGTGCTGGAATGATATAGGAATTGAAAGGAGAAGCGTTGGTGATTTAGTCAATCAGGAATTTAACGAAGGGGCTAATGTATTTTTGAAATACTTGATGTATGATCCTACGAATGACCCCGAATGCTCAAAGTGCAAATACCTTCCTATCTGTATGGGCGGATGTCCTCATAGAAGGATATTTAGGACTGATATACGATGCAATATAATGAAATATAAACTTAAAGATTATATGTCGCTGATTCCTTATGAGATTAAAAAGTCAGTTTAAGTACTGAGAAAATCATTTAGCAGAGAGTACTATGTGCGGACAGTAGAGAGGAGGGTTATTTATGGAGTTTCTTGTTTTTCCACAAGTAGGTGCTATAAATGCTGGTAACTGCCATATAGAGATAGGAGATTGTCCCAATCTTGAATGTATCTGTAAAGAAGGCCCCTACATTTGCGGGGCCGAATGTTCAGAACAGTGCATTGCAAATTCCCCTTGTTCTCCAAGATGGTGTGCGGTAAAGGGAACAGTGGATTTGCCACTTAACGGCTAACTCAACAATACGATTTAGTTGAATAATTAGGTTAGCGGTCAAGCTATAGTGACTGTCCGCACAATAGTATATTCATATTAACGCTTACTGCTAGCCTAATATATAGATGAAAATCAATGATGAATCGCCTCTAATTCGTTTAGGAAGGAAGTAAGATGATGACTAAGAATATCCTAAAGGCAGTCTTTTCATGCTTCATATGTATGTTGTTGCTGTTTGGCTGTGCGCCAAACAGTCAAACCGATATAACGCCTGATTTCAATACCTTTGCGCCAACTTTCCCTCCAACTCCAGAGCCAAGTCCCCAGCAGACGCAGAACATTGCGGACGAAGCTATGGGGTTTCAGAACTTTCCATTTCCAAATGATACCGAGTTACAGTTAAATAAGGATAAAACACAAGTAATATTTACTAGACAACAAGCATTTAAAGACTATTATATAATGTGGGAAATTCTTGTGGAAAATTGCCCTGTTATTGATGCGGCCAAAGACATAAATGGGATTGACTGGCAGAATATCAAGTCTCGGTATGAGGATATCCTGTCAGCGCGCATTGGAACGGATAATATAATTACCCAAAATGAGTTTTTCGATTTCATTATGGTTTGTTTATTAGAATTTCAACATATAGGGCACATTAACGCTGTACCATATAGCCTGTATGAAAGCTATCTAAGCTTTCTTGATAAGCCTGATGCCTCAGAATATGAAAAAAATCAACTTGCATTATTGGAAAGCGAGAAAGTGAAAAATTTATATGGTTATTTCGCTTCAGAACAAAATCAAAAATATAATGCCACTGAGAAAATGCCTGAACCATCAATGTCTAGCGAGGACGTTGAAGATTTATTGTTTGAAAATGGAATATTTGATTATAGTGAGATTGAGGGCGTACCATATATAAAGGTTCGTTCATGTTTGTCGCCCGGTACTGACGAGGGAGATGCGCTCATTAATTTACTCCATGAAACCTTTGCTGAAAATAAAGATGCTAAAAACATTATCATCGATATGCAGGGAAACGACGGCGGAGCTACTCGCGCATGGATTGAAGGAATTGTTATACCTCTTTTAGGAGAGGCATTGCCGCCATATTATATATTGCGCGGGGTTAAGTCCGGCGCACTTAACCAATATTTTTGGGGAGGTGTCAATCCGCCGACAGATGAGAGTGCTGAAACAATGGATGCGATATTAAAGATTTTTCCAAGCCTCAAAGAAGAAATATTGTCCGAATTTGATGCTTTCAGCATTCAAAGAAACAGTATATCTCATTCAAACGTTGGATTTGAAGGGAATATATGGGTGTTAGTTGATGATGGGACTTATTCTGCGGCAGATCAATTCGCTATATTTTGTAAAAGAACAGGATTCGCAACACTGGTAGGTACGGAAACAGGTGGAAATGGAGCTGGAAGTACCCCCTATATGTTTGCATTGCCAAATAGCGGATTATTGGTGAGATACGAAGCGTTTTATGCGTTTAACGACGACGGAACCTGCAACGCCATCGTGGGCACAAAGCCTGACATTGAAGCAAAGGAAGGCCAGACCGCGCTGGAAGCTTGTCTGGAGCAAATTCAAAATGGGATTAGCGGTAATACCTAGAAATATATTCGGCAATATTGCGGACAGCGTTGTATTATTAATTATAAGACAAAAACATCAAATAAACATAAGCTTAATTTATTTAAAAAGGAGGTGATTTTATGGAATATTTGGTGCATCCTCAAGGCGGTATGGTAGACCAGAACTGCTTCATAGAGTGTTTCATTAATATATGTGGGGCAGAGTGTAAATCGCTATGTGGCGTTGAATGCAAAACCCTATGTGCCGGTAACTGTGAGCCTTTATGTGCTGCTAATTGCGGTTTATGCGGGGCCCGGGCTTGTGTAGGCAAAATGATTCCTGAGCCTTATGGCGGATAATCGCATTATTGGACGTCTCTAATGGTTAATAAATAACTGCTGTCCGCAGTATTATACTTAGGATGACTAGAATTTAAAAGGAACTATAAAAGTATGAAGCCATATAAGTTATTTATCTTAGTTTTATCAATGCTAATGCTCCTTTTATGCTCCTGCGATGGATTCATCGCTAATCCTAGCATTTCAGAGCATTCTCCAGGAACGCCTAATAAGGCTACTCCAAACAGGTTTTCTGATTATGACAAATTTCCCCTTCCATATGAAACAGAACTGAAAGTTAGTTCAGATGGAGGGCAGTTAATTTTATCTAAACAGCAAGCGCTTGAAGACTATGATGCCTTATGGGAAATATTGGAGGATAATTACCCATACTTTGAAACGATAAAAAACGAACTGGGGCTGGATTGGAGGGAGGTAAAGGACACTTACCGTACTGAGCTGATAAGTGTGTGTACGGGGCCATCCATACTTCAGGATAATTATATAAATGTAATCAATAACTGTTTGAATCAGTTTGAAAGCATAGGCCATCTATATATCATTCAACCGTTTTTGTATCAATACATGGTAGATGTTTTTCGATCGGTAGTGGAATCGAGCGGAGGGAATCAGAACCCCGACAGTAAGGAAGAAGCGGATACTATGGCCGATATGCTATCTAGGACACTATCCATAATAGAAAGCCAGAAGGTCAAAACCTTTTATGACTATTATGAAAACTTAATACCCAGCCCTACCCCTGCCTCTACCGAAGGTAGTACACAGCTATACCCGCAAGAACAATTATTGTATGAAGAAGTCAGACAAACGATTATAGAGGATACGGTTGGAGACGGTATTCCTTACATAAAAATTACAGGTTTCACTTGGTCGTCTTCAGAATGTACGCCGATTGCGATCAAGATGATCCAGGATTATTTTGAAGCAAACAGCGAGGCAGATGAAATAATCATAGACATACAGGGAAACGGTGGAGGGGCCACAGCCGTGTGGATGGAAGGAATCGTATCACACATAATTGGCGAGCCTTTGATACAATATGGTCTGATCGGTGTTAAGGATGGCAAGTTTAACCGTTTTATGTGGGATGCAGAGCAGCCGTTTTCATCCGAGCTTCAAGAAATCGATAGCGAGACTTGGAATAAGACGTTTCCAGATTTAAATATGGAGGATTTCGCCTACCTGAAGTTTTACAGTAACGAAACCACTTACACGCCACACGAGGATAGCATTTGCTTTCAAGGTCAATTATGGATGTTGATTGACAGTAGCAATTACTCCGCTTCTGATGCGTTTGCTTCCTTTTGCAAGGCTACAGGCTTTGCAAGGCTTGTCGGCAAAACAACAGGGGGAAATGGAAGTGGAGGGCAACCTTATACCTTTGCTTTACCTAATAGTGGACTACTGGTATACTTTGACCCCTATTTTTCATTTAATCCAGACGGAACCTGCAACGCCATCGTGGGCACAAAGCCTGACATTGAAGCAAAGGAAGGCCAGACCGCGCTGGAAGCCTGCCTTGAAGCGATTGCACAGAATAAAGATTAAAGAGAAGGTTAGCTTTAATGAAAAGGTTTGTAATATGTGTGGACAGTGAGAGAAAGGAGGTGTAATTATGGAGTTTCTTATTCTTCCACAAGTAAGCACCATATCTTCAGGTGATTGCCGCGAATTTATCTGTAGTGTTTATATACCACCACGCGTGTGTCTAACACATTGCTGTTATGTTCCGCCGTGCCCATACGAATGCCACCCCCAGTGTCATTCACTGGCATGTGGAGCAAAACAAATAGATACGCCCTATAACGAGTAAACCAGCATAATGTGCATTTAGCTTAAAGTATAAATTGGATGTTGAAGATAATCCCGTCCGCACATAAAGAACACCAGCCACGGCATGCAACGGGTTATAGAGGGGAGATTACAATGAAGCAGATATTTAAGTTTTGCGGAAAATACCTCAATGAAAAGAGAGGGAAACTCATCCTCTATATACTAATCTGCATATTCAGCAGTATGACTACGGTGGTGTTCCCCTATATTTCCGGCAGCTTTATAGACCAGCTTGTTCAGGCAACGGATACATCCTTCCTTGGCCGGTATATCGCTATTTTTGTTTCTTTCAGCATTGTCGGGCTGGTTCTTGGATATGTAAGCAACCGCCTGTACATGAAGCTGCAAACCCAAATCGCGTTCAGACTTAATGTTGACGCAATAAAGCATGTACAGAACCTGTCGCCGGGCTTTACGCAGGGGCAGGATACCGCTTATTTGAATCAACGAATCAACAATGATTCAAACGCATTGATAATTTTCTGCATCGGCGTATTGCAGCAGATCGTGATAAACGCAGTTATGGTAATTGCGCCGCTGGCGTTAATATTTTCGTTTAACGCATACCTTGGAATAGCGCTTATTGTCTTAAACGCGCTTTACTTTTTGAGCTATACAGCATTTAAGAAAACGCTCTTTAAGGCAAGCTATGAATATAAAGAGGAACAGTCCAAATACTTTGGGAAATTAAATGAGCAGCTATTTAATGTTAAGTTCATCCAGCTTCATGGAGTAGGGAGCGGGTTCATAAAGCGTCTTACAGGCGTATTTACAAGCTTATTGAACAAAGCGTTGAGGTATCAAAAGACAAGCTATCTTTTTTCGAGCGTTGATAAAATAATAATGACGGTTGCTAACGTGCTTGTATTCCTGTTCGGCGGCATATCGGTTATAAACGAAAGCCTTTCCGTAGGCTATTTCGCCATTATATCAAGCTACTTCAGCATGATGATGTCGGCTACAAGGTATTTCTTTACCCTTGGACAAAGCGTACAGGAAAACACGGTTTCCTATAACCGCCTTAAGGATATATTCGGAGTTCACGAGCAAAGCAACGGGGAGGAAGTACCCGACGGGATAGATTGCATTGAAACCAGAAATCTAACGTTTTCATATGGCAATAACTGCGTTCTGCGCGATTGCAGCGTTATGTTCAAAAAGGGGAATATATATGCGCTTACGGGCGAAAACGGCTCTGGGAAGAGCACGCTTATAAACGTGCTGGTCGGCCTGTACATGGACGAGTTTTGGGGGGAGGTATTATACAACGGCATACGCATATCCGGGCTTGATATGCGCAGAGTACGCAACGGATTCATAGGCATATCCGAGCAGGAGCCAATGCTGCTCCCCGACACGCTAAGATATAATATCACCCTTGACGAACAGGGTGAATTGGATGAGGAAAAGTTCTATAAATTGTGCGGTTGTCTTGGTATGGAAGAATTCATAGATTCCCTGCCCAATGACCTTGACACCGTAATCAATGAAAAATCAAGCAACCTGTCCGGCGGGGAGAAGCAGAAGATATCCCTCCTGCGCGTACTGATGAAAAACCCCGACGTTTTGATATTGGACGAGCCTACTTCCGCATTGGACAGGTCAAGCCGCAAGCGCCTTGGCGAATATCTGCAATCAATAAGGAAAGAGAAGATAATAATTATATCGACGCACGATAAGGCGTTTATAGAAATTTGCGATGAAGAGGTTAGCGTTACGTCGCTAATGCATAATTAGCAATGATATTAAACGTAAGAAAGCAGCGGTTCCCCGCTGTTTTTTTATATATTGTGCTTAAAGGGTTTGGCATTTGCACAACTCACACGTAGAAGGAATATGAAGGGAGCAGGAGCAGGAGGCAAGCACAGCAAACGAGTACCCGTTTGCGAAAAATGCTTGTTGGGAATATCCCAAACCCTTATACACGAAAGGCGGCGAAAGCATGGATAACAGGAAGCGCAATATTCAAATGAAGTTCTATGTTACAGAGGAAGAAAAGCGGCTTATCGACGAAAAGATGAAGCAGTTACCCATTCGGCAATACGGGGCTTATTTCCGAAAAATGGCGATAGACGGATATATCCTTGTGGTAGACCGAAGCGACACAAAAGAATATATACAACTATTACAGGCTATCAGCCGCAACGTCAATCAGATAGCCAAACGCGCCAACGCTGCGGGGACGGTGTACGAACAGGACATAGCGGACATAAAAGAGGCGGTGAAAGAGATATGGCAATTACAAAGACGCACCCTATTAAATCAACCTTAAAGGCGGCGATAGAGTATATCTTAAATCCCGAAAAGACGTACGAGAAGCTGCTTGCGTCCTCTTTCGGCTGCGGTATGGAAACAGCGGATATTGAGTTTGCATGGACGCGGGAGCTGGCCGGGGAGCGCGGAACGCATTTAGGGCGGCACTTGATACAATCCTTTGCGGTGGGCGAAACCTCGCCGGAGGAAGCGCACAAAATCGGCATGGAGCTTGCGGAAAAGATATTAGGCGGCAAGTACGAATATGTTTTGACTACCCACACCGACAAAGGGCATTTGCATAATCATCTGATATTTAATTCCGTCAGCTTTGTTGACTACAAAAAGTATCATTCCAACAAACAAAGCTATCACTTTATCCGGCGCACAAGCGACGCTATATGCAAGGAGCATGGGCTATCCGTAATCGAGCCGGGACAGGGCAAGGGCAAAAGCTATAAGGAATATACCGCCGAAAAGCAAGGGACAAGCTATAAGGCAAAGCTGAAACTTGCCATTGATACCCTCGTCCCCCAGGTCAAGGATTTTGAAGAACTGTTGGCGCGTTTGGAGCAAGCGGAGTATGAGGTCAAGCGCGGCAAATACATATCCTTTCGCGCCCCCGGCCAAGAGCGTTTCACCCGCGCCAAAACCCTCGGCGTTGCCTATGGGGAAGAAGCGGTAAAGGAGCGTATCAAGGGCGTATATGTAAAGCCGCTGCGGGACGACAAGAAAATCCGGCTTGCGGTGGATATTGAGAACAGCATCAAAGCGCAACAATCGGCGGACTATGAACGATGGGCGAAGCTGCACAATCTCAAACAAATTGCAAAGAGCATGGCCTTTTTGGACGACAACCATATTGAGTATTACAGCGAGCTTGAAAGCAAAATCGCGGATATTATGACCGCCTATAACCAAGCGGGGGCGGCGGTCAAGGAAGCGGAAAGCCGCCTGTCCGATTTATCCCTGCTTATAAAGCACAGCACGACATACCGACAGCTAAAGCCCGTTTACGAGCAGTACCGCAAGGCTGGCGACAAGGAAAAATATCTGCGAGGGCATGAAAGCGAAATCATCTTGTTTGAAGCCGCCGCAAAGGAGCTAAAGCGCATGGGCGTTGCCAAGCTGCCGGAAACCGAAAAGCTGAAACAGGAATACGCCGCTTTGAGCGACACAAAAAACAAGCTGTACGAAGAATACCGCAAAGCGAAAAAGCAGATGAACGAGTACGGCATAATCAAAAAGAACATCGACAGCGTACTTTACCCGCACAAAAGCAAGGCAAGGGAACAGGAGCGATAACCGCCGCGCTATCATAAAAAAATGAAAATCTTTCCGCACTGTTGACTTTCACGCTGATTTTAATGTATAATATCAGCGTGAAAGTTGGTGATGATTTTGAAACGTGAAACAATCGAAAAAATGCTTTTAGAAAACAACGGTGTTTTGAAAACGTCCGATGTGTTGGCTGCGGGTATTTCAAAGGATATTTTCTATAAATACGCAAAGGAAACCGGGCTTGAAAAGGCGGCGCACGGTATCTATGTTTCGCCCGACGTATTGGCCGATGGAATGTATCTGCTGCAAGCGCAATTCCCCAAGGCGGTATTCTCGCATGAAGCGGCGTTATATCTGCATGACCTCGCGGAAAAAGAGCCGCTGCCGTTTTCCGTTACCGTCGCGGCAAGCTATAACAGCGGCGGTTTAGTGAAAAAAGGCGTAAAGGTCTATTATGTCAAAGCGGAATGGTACGGCATGGGTGTTTGTGAAGTCCTCTCAAACGGCGGCCATTCCATCAAGGCCTATGATATGGAGCGTACCATCTGCGATATTATCCGCAAGCGGTCTGATATGGATATTGCCGTATTCAATTACGCGGTAAGGGAGTATATGAAAAAGAAAAGCAAAAGCCTTGTCAATTTGAGCTACTATGCGGCGGTCATGCGAATTGAAAGACAGATGAATGAAATCATGGGGGTGTTGTTCTGATGATAAAAACATCACGACAGTTAAAAGACAAAATCCGCAATATGTCAAGGGGCGACAGCGACAGGGCGCAACTGCTGATACGCAATTACGGCATGGAACGGTTTTTAGAGCGCGTTTCCCTGTCAAGGCACAAGGACAATTTCATCTTAAAGGGCGGTATGCTCGTTTCCGCTATGGTGGGGCTTGAAAATCGCGCCACGATGGATATTGACACGACGGTACGCAATATGCCGCTGAATGTGGAAGCGGCAAAAGAAATCGTCACGGAAATCATCGCCGTACCCGTAGACGATAATATCCGCTTTGAGGTCAAAGAGGTAGGCACGATTATGGACGAAGCGGAGTACGGCGGCGTCCGGCTTGCCCTCGACGCTTTTTTAGACGCAACGAGAATACCGCTGAAAATCGACATATCGACGGGCGACACGATAACGCCCGCCGCAATCAATTACCGATATAAGCTAATGTTTGAAGAACGGCACATATCCCTTTGGGCGTACAACCTTGAAACGGTGCTTGCGGAAAAGATAGAAACGGTACTGTCGCGCTCGGTATTGAATACGCGGCTGCGCGATTTTTACGATTTATATATCCTGCAAGATACGGGCATGGAGATTGATAAAAATATCCTCGCTGCGGCTCTTTCCGCTACCGCCCGCAAACGGGGCAACGAACAGGTTTTAACCGTTTACGGGAGAACGCTTGACGAAATCCATACAAGCCGCCTTATGCGGGAACAATGGGAAAGCTATCAAAAGAAAAACAGCTATGCGGCGGGTATCGGTTGGGACGATGTTATAACCGATATTCGTACCCTCTGCGATAGCTGCATTGAACAATAAGAAAAAGGGGGTCATGGTATGGGCTGGCTGGCGGCACAAGGCGCGTTCCTGTTCATCGGGCTTGCGCTCGGCTTCGTATTTATGGTAATCGGGCTTTTCATCGGGCATATCATCGTGTTTGACAGTATCGCCCTCGGTATTCTCTCCGGCGTTGCCTGTAACTACTTTTTCACGCTCCACCCGGCGTTATGCCTGCTGGCAGGGGCGGCGGCCTTTGCGCTGCTGCTGTTTTTACAGCATACCCGTTTCGGCTTTTGGATTATAGGGTCGCTGCTGTCCGTTGTTTGGGCGGCGGTGTTCGGGCTGCTGGCGTTCGTCATTTCAAACGCCGATGTAGTTTGGTTTTTCGGCGTGTTCACCCTTGGCTTTATCGTTATGCTGCTGCTTCATATAAAGGCCAAAAGCAAGGTGGCATAACGGGGGTCGGGAGTGGAAAAATAGACGCTGGAAAAGCCTTATTTTACAGGGGTTTCAAAGCGTGAAAACGGCAAGGACGATACTTTATACCTAAACCTCAAAAAACGGGTTTCTAATGTTCCACGCAAGGGAAAAAAAGAACAGGGGCGCGGTGGCCACTCACGGCCGCCGCGCCCCTGTTCTTGCTATGGGCTATTATTCGTCGGTAAAAGTAAACTCCAATTCCGCAAACTCGCTATCGGTCATGGCTTGCAATTTGCGTATCGTTGCTTCGGCAAGGGCTTTCATATCCCCGTCCATATAGGGAAAGCCGCTTATGATGTTGTCAATCAGACTTGCGCGGCTGTCCTCCAAATAGATATAGATTAGATTTTCCTGCGGGACGGTAAAGGGCTTCATCATGTTTCATACCTCCAAATCCTTTTGTTTTTCCTTTACGGGCTGCTTGCGCTGCTGCGCCTTTGCCTGTTCCTTGTATTTATCAAGCTGTTTGAGAACAGACGGCTTTTTTTGCGGCTTTTCGTGCTTCTCGGCTTTTACGGCCTTGGCAAGGTCAACAAGGGAAATGGCCTTGCCCGCGTTTACCTTTGCTTCAAGCTCGGCAACGGTGGGCATTGGCGCGTTATTGATAAGCCCGTCAAAGCTGTTATCGTTCTGTTCTACGGCGTCCTCGACGTGCTTTAAGTAGTTTTCCGGCTGCGCGGCGGCTATGGCAAAAGCCCGCGTACCGTTTGCCATGATGTGATATTTTCCATCGTCCGGTTGATGATGAAAGCCATATCCGGCGGCTTCAATCTGTTCCCGCGTCATGCCGGTAAGGGAAAAGCTGCCGCGCGGCGTTTTGACTTTCTCGCCCGTTATAAAGGCATCAGGTATAAGCTCCTGCGGCTGCCCTAAAAACTCCGGCACTTTTTGAAAATCGCCGTAACGGTCTACATAGTGGGCGGCGTCCTGCCCGTCCTGATGAAGCACGATAACATCAGATATGGAAAGGGAATGTCCCGAAAAATCGGCGGGGCGGTCAATGTTGAAACGCTGAAAAATGCTGTCAAGGGTCATGCCGCTTTCAAGCGGCGCGGTATAGATATGCTCGTAGTTGGCGGCGTCCACTTTCAGCCCCGCCGCCTGTAAACGCTCGTATGGCTCAAAGCGGAAATCCCTTGTTTCGTCGCCGCCTTTAAGCTGGTAGATAGAAAAGCTGTCAATATCCCGTTCCGGCTGCGGCGTTGCGGCCAGTTTGTCAAGGCTTCCGTCCCTGTAGGCATAGCCCTGTACGGCAATCACCGCAAGCGTATTTTCCGTAACCTTGCCATGCACCCGCATATCCGTATCAATCAGCATTTGCAAGGTCGATTTTACGGTGTCGGACATTTCCCGCTGCTTTTCGGGCGGTAGCTTGTCAAAAACGGGGGTCGGTATTCCCGCGTTCTGCTCATGCCCGGCTGCCTCCCGCTGCTGCTGAAGGTCGGTAAAATGCCCCTCGATTTTCGTGATAAGCTCCTTTGCGGCCTCCTGTATCGTTTCAAGGGACGCTTTCAATTCTGCCATTTCCTTTCCGCTACTCCACCCGGCGACGTAGGCAAAGGAGTATTCGGAAGTATCAAGGCCGAAATGCTGGCAAACGGTATAGGCGACGCTCTCGGCCTGTACCTCGCGGGTATTCCTGTCGGGGCGGTTCTGCTGCGCGTCCTTAGGTGCGTTTTTATCAATGTCGTGCAGCGTGGCATGGGCGATTTCATGGATTGCCGTTTTGATGTTTTGTAGTTGGCTCATGCCCTCGTTAATGGCAATCCGCTTGTCCTCCAAGCTGTAATACCCGTTTGCGCCGCTTTCTATTTTTTCAAAAGCAATCGGCGCGGGTGAGGATTTTTCAAGCGCTTTATAAAAATCGTCGTACTGCTCCACATCGGCAACAAGGTTCGGGGCGGCAATATCCGGCAATTCCTTTCCCTCGGTTTGGGAAACATCGAAAACCGTTACCACCTTGTAGGCGGGTATCGTGATTTCCTTTTCCTCGGTAAGCGGCTGCCCGTCCTTTCCCAATACGGGCTTTTGTGTGTCGGGATCGATTTTTTCCATCTGCTGCTTCACCTTGAACGGGGCGGGGGCAAGTATCTTAATGCCCTTTTCGCCCTTTTTTACATGGCGGTCAAACTCCGTTTCCCATTGACGGAAGCCCTTAACGAGATTGCCGCCCTGCATGGCAATCAAGATAGCGTTGTTAAAGCTGTAATTATGAAACTTCGACATGGCTTTGAGATATTCCGCGTATTGTTCGCTGCTCAATACCGCCTGTATGCCCGCCTCCAATTTGTCGGTTATCTCTTTGATTTTTTCGGCGGGCTTTTCGGCGGCAAGGACGATAGGCACGACAGGGCGCGGCTGCGGCGGCTCGGCGGCAAGCGTCGCGGCTGCCGCCTCCATATCCACCTTTTCGGGGTCTGCGTCTCTTGGCTGCGGGTCGCTTATAACGCTTTCGCGCTCTGTTTGCTGCTCCGCATTTATAGAAGCGGGAATATCAGTAGCGCGTTCGGGCGGGTTGGGTTCTGCACCCTCTATGGTATAGCCGGGTAAAAGGTGGCCGTTTACCTTGAAATTATTTGCGTAAGCCTGCGGGATAGGCGGCGTCAGCTCTGTAAACAAATGCTGATACGCTTTAATGCGCCCGTTCAGATATTTTTCCATAGCGGCTTTGTCGGCAAATACTTTCCTGTCCTGTCCGGCAATTTTCGCCTGCCGATACCTGTCCGGGCTGTTGGTATGGACGCTCCAAGAAAGCGTCCACGAATACGGAATAGATTGCTTTGCGTCGCTGTCATAACGGGTATTTTCGTAAATATGATAGGACATTTGATATACCCTGTTGCTTATGGTATGGCGGTCATAATCGGCGGCTTGCCATTCATTCGCCGTATGCTCCGTTTCGGGCGTTCTCGCATATTCAATCGCCTTATCAAGCAAGAGCGTTTTCCCCGCCTGTTCCTCCCACGCTGCGGCCTGTTCGCGCAAATTATCATAAATCGTCTGTTCAACCGCCGCGCTTTCCTCGCGCCTTGCCCGTAGCTGCTCCAAGGGCAAAGCCGTTAATGCTGCAATATCTGCGCTGCCTGCCTCAAAATATATGGTGCGCTCTATTCTCATATTGTCAGCGTGTTCTAATCTATCATGGTCGTATGCGGAATATGTTTTTTTCTCGTCCATTTTCTCGCTCCTTTCGGTGATGATGTTAGATAACGGCTGTTCCCATACGCGGCCAAAGCCGCGTACAACGGTATCGCCGTTTGCATGGTTTTCATTGAACATTGCCAACGTGGAAAACGCCTGTTCAAAGGCGGGTATATTGTCCGCGCTGATATTCGGGGCAAAATGGATAACGCCGTTTTTGTACTCTTTGCCCGTCCCAACCCAACCGCGCACAAAGCTGTCAAACGTGGCTTTCGCGCCGCTGTCAAAATATTCCTCGGCATGGCTGCGGCGAAGCTGCCCGCCCTTGTACTGCCTGCCTAAAATCAGTTCGCCCGTCTGCGGCGAAAACATAAAGCGGCGGTTTTCTATCCGCTGCATATCAAAGGACAACCGCCCTGTGTCAATCAGCATAAGGGCGTCGGCTATTTCCACTCTCGGTCTATTCTCTATGGCTGCGCCTCCTTTCGCGTATAAGGGTTTGGGATATTCCCAACAAGCAAAATCCCCGCAAATCTCAAAGAGAAATGCGGGGATTTATCGCAAACGGGTACTCGTTTGCTGTGCTTGCTATTTAGTGGTTTTCAGCCGTAAACGCCTGTTTCTCTCGCTTTCGGCTTTCTGCCTGCGGCGTATTCTCGCGGCGCAAGCGGGGCAATACTTCGCCCGGTTGCTTCCCGCCGCAAAGGTGCTTTTGCATACCTCGCAACGGCGCAATTCGATTTCCTTATCCCTTGTGATTTCGGCGTAAAGCTCCTTATCTGCGGGCAACACCGCTTCGCGGAAGTAGCGGCACAACAGCGAATAGCTGATTGCCTGCGGGCATACGCAAGTTTCCCCGTCGTCAAGCAAAAGGCAATTTCCGTTGTCGTTGTTGGCGCAAGCGGCGCGGGTCATTTTCTTTACGGCTCGGTATTGCGCTTCATTTAGCCTAATCATTTTTGCTCGACGCGGTAGTTGACATATTTACCGCCCGTATCGGCAAGCAGTACCACGCCGTCGAATGTGCCGCCCGTCTTGGTGGAGTGCATACCCTTGATTTTTGCCTTTCCGTCCTTTAAGAGCGCGGCGGCAATCGTTTTTGTGAACGCCTTTTTGCGCTGCTCAAAAAACTTATCGTTTTTCCACATTACAAAGCTGCAAGCGCGGTTTCCGCAATAGTAGTTCTTTTTACCCTCATATACGCTTTCGCCGCAACGGGGGCAAACGCCGATTGCCTCCCGCTGCGGCGCGAACAGCTTTGCCTTGTCCTCTGAAATGCCCGAATAATTCTTTACAAGCCCCGCCGCCATTTCCTCTATGCCGCGCACGAAGGCGGCGGGATCCTCGCGCCCCTTTGCAATCTCCGTCAGGCGGGTTTCCCATTCGGCGGTAAGCTGCGGGGAAGTCAACGCCTCCGGCAATACCGTTGTAAGGGTCAACCCGTCCCGCGTCGCGTTCACCTTTTTGCCGTTCCGCACGATAAACCCGGCCTGTATCAGCTTTTCTATCATGCCCGCCCGCGTCGCCGTTGTGCCTAATCCCTTGCGCTCCGCGTCATCGGGCGTATCCTCACGCCCCGCGTTTTCCATAGCTGAAAGTAATGTATCTTCGGTAAAGGCAAGCGGCGGTTTCGTGTAACGCTCGGTAATCTCTGCCGCCGCGTCCTCAAAAGTCTGCCCCTCGGAAAGCTCCGGCAAGACCGTTTCCGGCTCGGCCTCGTCCTCGTCGGGCTTGCCGTTCAGCGTAAGGCGGTAAGCGCGTTCAAGCCCGCGCCAACCCTCGCAAAGTGTTGTCCGGCCCTTGGCGGTAAAGGAATAGCCGCCGCACTCCAAAACCGCCGTAACCGCTTCGTATTCATGGGGAGGCGCGGCGGCGCAAAGCAGTTTTACGCACACAAGGGTCATTAGCTTTTTCTCGCTGTCAGCAAGCTCCGCAAAACCATTCTTCACAAACTCCGCTGTCGGCAAAAGGGCGTGATGGTCTGTTACCTTGGCGTTGTCGCAAATCCGTGTAAGCTGCGGCGCAAACTCCATGCCCCGCGTAAAGGGAAGAATACCGAAAAGACCTTTAATCAAATCTGCCGTATGCCCCTGCATATCGGAAGTGATGTATTTGCTGTCGGTACGCGGGTAGGTCAAAAGCCGCTTTTCATAGAGCGTTTGGGCGTAGTCAAGGGTCTGTTTCGCCGTAAACCCGAACAGGCGGTTTGCCTCCCTTTGTAAAGCGGTCAAATCAAAGAGCTTCGGCGGGGCTATGGCTTTTTTCTCTTTTTTGAGAGAAACGCAAACGGCCTGCGATTTCTCGCAAGCCGCTTTCATCTGCCGCGCTTCTTCCTCGGCGGGTATTCTTTCGGACAAGGCCGTAACGCTGCCCGCGTTCAGCCGCACGATATAGTATTTTTCTTTCTGAAAATGCTCTATGGCATAATCACGCTTGACAATCATATCAAGGGTTGGCGTTTGGACGCGCCCCACATTCAAGGTCTTATGGTACAGGATAGAGAAAAGGCGGGTGGCGTTAATGCCGATAAGCCAATCGGCCTTTGCCCGGCAAAGCGCGGAGTGGTAAAGATTATCGTATTCCCGTCCGTCCTTCAGGTCTGAAAAGCCCTCGCGTATCGCGCTTTCCTCCATGCTGCTAATCCAAAGGCGGGTAAAGGGCTTCGTACAATTCGCCTGCGAATAGACGAAACGGAAAATCAATTCGCCCTCGCGTCCGCTGTCGCAAGCGTTGACGATTTCGGCAACGTCGCTCCTGTGCATAAGACTTTTGAGAATGGCAAACTGCTGTTCCTTGCCGCTTGCCACGACGTATTGCCATTTCTGCGGCACGATAGGTAAATCCTCATACCGCCATTTTCGGTATTGCTCGTTGTATGCGGCGGCGTCGGCAAAGCTGATAAGGTGGCCGATACACCACGACACAAGATAGCCGCCGCCCTCGTAATAGCCGCTTTTGCGCTCATTTGCCCCAAGCACGGCGGCGATTTCCTTTGCCACGCTCGGCTTTTCCGCAATCACTAATTTCATTCTTCGTCGTCCTCCTGCCCGCTCTCGGTGATATATTCCTCGGTTTCCTCGTCGTCCTCGTCAAAGTCCAAATCGTCAATATCGGAGCTGCCCTTGACGCTCTGTTTCGGCTTCATAACCTTAAAATAGTAGTACGCACCGCCACCGATGGCCGCAAGCACAAGCACTACAAGCAGAACACCGCCTGCGCCGCCCTTTTCTTCCTCCTGCGGCGGCTCGGTTTCCTCCGGCTCGGCGGGCGTCGCTTCCTTGCCCGCGCACTCGCTCATATTATTTTTGCATACGGGGCAAGCAGTATTGACCGCGCCCGCCGCGCATTTATCAGTGCAACTGCAAACGGCGGGGGCGTCGCTCTCTCCGCCCTCCATAAGCGAAAGCAAATCGGCTTCGTCCACTTGGTTCAAAAAATGCACCGTATTTTCGCCTTCATCGGCGCGGTCAATGATGATGTAAAAGTAATTGCCGTTTTTCGTTACGACGGTGATAAACTGTTTATCCTCGGCGGCGTCGCCCTCTATGTCATCAACAAGGGTCATGTTCCCATCGGGGGTAAGGGGCTGCGGCTCCGGCGTCGGCTCCGGCGCGGGGGTTTCCTCCGGCTCGTCCCAATAGCTGTAATCGTCGCCGCCCGCGTAGGCGGTAACAGAAAAGCCGCCCATAACGACAAGGGCGGCAAGCAAAACGGTAAACAGGCGTATTAACTTTTTATTCTTCATCTTCGGTTTCCTCCTGTTCGTTCATATACGCCGCGTCCGGCTGCGGCAAGGCGATTTCGCCGTTAGCGTAGGCGGCAAGGAACGCGGCAAGCTGCGTCTGGTCGATGTTTACGGCCTTGACAAGCTGAACAATCTGCGCGTTTTCTTCCTCGGTTTTCCGCGCCTCAAGCTCTTTCAGCCTGCCTTGCTGTTCAAGGATTTTTGCCCTCGTTTTCGCAATTTCCTTTTCAATACGGTCAAGTTTATTTGTCATAGTGGTAAAAGCTCCTTTCAAATTAGTTGTAATCGGGTCGCCCGTAGGCGTAGAAATGGGATTGCCAATAGCTTGTGTTCAGCCTTGAATACTGTATCGGGTCGCCGCAATGCAACATCATAGGGTTTCCGGCTCCATCTTCGCCAACATATATACCCACATGGCTAACGCCGGGGGTATCGTATGTGCCGACAAAGAATACTAAATCGCCGGGGCGCGGGTTGGAAACAAGGGTCGAAATGTTGCAAAGCCCCTGCGCCCCAAGCCTGCCCGTATCGCATAGGCCGCTGTTCGTCAGCACCCACGAAACAAAGCCGCTGCAATCAAAGGAGGTTCGGGGATTGCTGCCGCCCCACACATACGGATAATACAAATACTTTTCCGCTTCCTCGATAAGCCGCGCAAACTGTTCATCGGAATTGAGCAGTTCGGCGGGCACTTCGTATTCGGCGGGCGGGTCGGTGATGTATTTACGGATATACTCTGATTGCGGGAAAAGATCGGGGCGGTTGCCAAGCGCCGACATATACACCGCGTACATGGATAAGGTATCTTCGCCCATGATGTAAACGGGGACATGGGACAAGTTGAAGTTTTCAAGCGCGACATTGAGAATGTAATAATTGTAGGCAACGGTAACTTCGTAATCGTAATATTCCGTTGTCGTTTCGCCTGTTTCGGGGTCGGTAACGGTGTAGCTGCCTGTCCGCGTTTCGGTACGGTAGCGTACTTCTACTTCCTCCATAAAGGTCAAAATGTACTGCTTTTCAAACAGCATTTCAAGGGTGGCCTGCGCTTCGTTCAAGGTAAATATGCCCTCATGCCACGCCGACAGAATGGAAATCAGCACATACGGGTCATGCTCTATCTCGTCTAAATCAAAGCGGTATTCGTCGTAATCGGGGTATTCGCTTTCGATATTTTCAAGCCGCTGCCGCAATTCTTCTTCCATAGCGGTATAGGCCGCCTCCGCGCCAAGCATATCCGCGTCCTCGGAAAAATAAGAGGACGCAAGCACCGCGCCGGAAGTGTTGCCGCCGAACAGGGAGCAGGACGAAAGGCCGCTGAACAACAGGAATACTACAAGGGCGATACCCACGACGATTAAACAGCCTTTCCAATGGCGCACGACAAAGGCGGTTGTCTTTTCGGTAGCCTCGGCGGTTTTCTTCGCCGTTTTCTTCGCCGCGTCCGCTGTCTTTTTTACCGTCTTGCCCGTTTTCAACGTTTTAGCATACTGCCGCTTGATACGCTGCTTTTGCATGAAACGGGATAGCGGGTTGCTATGTGCAAGCGCGGGATTATCGTTGAGCGCCTTTTGATAGAGGAAATCGGCGTTTGCCTTTACCGCCGCTTTTTCAGCCTGCGCTGCCGCCCGGTAGGGTTTGAGCTTATGGCTGCGAATACCGCTTTTCACCCTGCGGCTCACAAAGCCGCCCGCCGCTTCGCCCACAAGCTCGGCCTTGTGTCCGGCTTCCACGCCCGCGTTCTCGCTTTCTACCTCATGGATTTTACCGTGAATGGCGTTGCTGAACTCCTGTGCAGGGCGGGATAGCGGGTTATGCCGCAATTTGCTGTCCGGCTTTTTATCCGTTTCCGCAAAGGAAAGGCGCGTTTTTGCCTTGCCCTTGGCTTCGTCAAAAACGCGCTCCTTTACAATTTTCCGGCTTTTCGGGATATTTGCCCGCGCCGCGTCCAGCTTATCCGCTTTCTTATCCGATTTAAGGATATATTTTTCAAGCTCCGGCGTCGCCCGTTCTTCCGCTGTAAACTGCAAGCGGGACGCATGGGTTTTGCTCTGCGCCGCCGCATACGCCTGTTTTGACGCTTTTTTGGACGTATGGCGGGTGTATTCCGTTTCGACGCGGTGGATTACCTTTTCCGCTGTGCCGCCGATGGGCTGCGATAGGTTTTCCTCCTGCGGTCTTTCGCTGATGTTCGTAACCTCGCCCGTCGAAAGGTTTTCTAAAACCGCCCCGTCATGGGTCATTTTCTGCGTTACCTTATCAGACGCTTTTAGTTCCTTGCTCAATGTTCATCACCTCCAATCCGTCTTTCCGCAAGACTGCAATATTCGGGGTTTAATTCAATCCCGACATAACGGCGGCCAAGCTGCTTCGCAACTGCCGCCGTAGTGCCGCTGCCTAAAAAGGGGTCAAGCACAACGCCGCCAACGGGACAGCCCGCCAAAATACAGGTTTCGGCCAGCTTCGGGGGAAAGGCGGCGAAATGCCCGCCGCGATAGGGTACGGTATTTATCTGCCAAACGTCGCGCTTGTTGCGGATAGGCATGACCGTTTCCTCGCTCCACGCGCCCCGCGTCCTCGGATTATTGATTTGCTGCTGCTTGCCCTGTCCGGGTATGCCCTTTGCGTATTTGTGGTTTTCACTTCTGCCGCCCGTCATTCGCAATACTGTGTTCGGGGCTATCGGCTCGGCTATGGCCTGCCAATCGTAATAATACCTCCGCGATTTTGTAAGCAAAAAAACATATTCATAGCAACGGCTCGGCCTGTCCCGCGTACTCTCCGGCATGGGGTTTGCCTTGTGCCATATAATAGAGCTTCGCAAGTACCACCCATCATCACGCAAGGCAAGGGCTAAAAGCCACGGTACGCCGATTAAGTCCTTGGGCTTGCAGCCCTTCACCCTTTGCGTCAAGGAATGGGCTTGCCCGTTGCGCCCGTTGGGATATTTGGGGTCGCGGCTCTCGCCCTTGCTGTTCACGCCGCAATAGGTATCAGCGACGTTCAGCCAAAACGTGCCTTGCGGCGCAAGCACCCGCTTTACCTCATGGAATACCGACACAAGGCGGTCTATATATTCCTCCGGCGTCGCCTCGCGCCCGATTTGGTTTTCCCCGCCGTAGTCGCGCAAGGCGTAATACGGCGGGGAAGTTATCGCGCAATCTATGCTGTTTTCCGGCAAGGTTTGAAGTACCGTTAAGCTGTCGCCGCAATAGATTGTATCTACCGCCGCGCTCATACAGCCACCTCGCCCGGTTTGGTTGTCATTATGCGGTACAGCTCCGTATCCTTGGGGAAACGGTCTATGAAAGGCAAAATGACGTTGCCATAGAATAGCAAGCCCTCGCCGGCTTCGGAGTGTGTAACGTAGTTTAGCTGTTTGGGTGAGATATTAAGCTGCTTCGCAAGGATTTCCCTGTCGCCAACGGCTTGATTGAGCATATACACAAAATCGGAGTTCTCAAAAATGTTTTCTATCTCGCGGCTTGCCAACAGGTCTTTGACGTTTTGCGTTATGCCCGTTGGTATGCCGCCCCACTTCCTAAACCGTTTCCATATCTCGACGGAATAGGCGGCGGTCTGTTCTTCCTTTAAGAGCAAATGGAACTCGTCGATGTAATACCGCGTCGCCTTGCCCGCGCTGCGGTTTTCCGTTACCCTGTTCCATACCTGGTCTTGCACCACCAACATACCAAGTTTTTTAAGCTGTGCGCCCAATTCCTTAATATCAAAGCACACAAGGCGGTTATGAATATCTACATTCGTGCGGTGGTTAAAGATATTCAAGCTGCCATGCACATAAAGCTCCAACGCCGACGCGATACGCTGCGCGTCCTTTTCCGGCTGCTTGCGGATTTCATCGTACAAATCCCCAAGTATAGGCATATTTTCGGGGCGCGGGTCGGCAAGGTAATTACGGTAGACGCTGATAACGGCGCGGTCTATGATGGTCTTTTCAACCGCCTCCAAGCCGCTTTTGCCGCCGATTATCAACTCGCAAAGCGACAAAATGAAGTCGCTTTTTAAGGCAATCGGCGTGTCGCCCTCCGAATAGTTTAGGTTTATATCCATAGGGTTAATATAGTGGCTGCTGTTCTGCGATACCTTTATGACCTGTCCTTTCAGCCTGCGGACAAGGGGGTAATACTCTGCTTCGGGATCGCAAATAATGATGTCGTCCGGCGTGATAAGGAAAGCGTTGGTAATTTCGCGCTTTGCCGAAAAGCTCTTGCCGCTGTTATGAACGATAAGCCCGTTTTCCAACACAAAATTGAAATGCAGCGGGACGGTCAAATCATAGACGGGGATTTTTTCGGATAGCTTTTGCATGGCAACCCGCACGACGGTATGACCGCCAGATAATAGCTGCCCCTCGGTGATTTTATCAGCGGGGATATATTCGCCCTGCGCGTCCATGATAAGGTGGGTGTCGGTGCAGCGCAACGCCGTACCGTCCTTTAGCTCAATGATTTTCAGCCTGTCGGCGTACTTCTCAATGCGGATTTCCGTTGCTTTTGCGTCCACAAGCCCGCCGCGCCCGTCGTAGGCCTTTATCATGGTTTCGGTTACGCCGCTTTCCACAAGCTCGGAAAAGGACGCGATTTTGCCGTTTGCAAGCCGTATGCGCGTGTCGCCCGCGAAACAGCCCGGAGTGCCAAGGATAAGGCCGTTCGGACTTTTGTCAAGAGGAACTTTTTGAGGGTGGGGAAAAACTTTGCTTCAAATACTCCACCATTGCACTGTACCTATTCTGTTCTTTGGGAGAGGTCGGGGGCGCGGGGGCAGAGCCACCGCATAACCTAATGACAGCCGCCGCGCCAGTGGAGCCGGTTTTGCCGTAGAATGAAGCAGACGGAAACGGGGGCAGGTTTTTTTATCCTGTTCCCCGTTGTCGGCGGCGCAATGGTACGGCAAAAATCCAGCTTGTCAATGGTTCAAGGGTGGAGATTTTTTCGCGCTCTTTGCGAAAAAATACTACCCGTCCATTGACAGGCTGGATAGGTGGAACGGACGGAGAAATGCACATTGTTTTTATTGGGTGGTTATGCTACAATGAAGTTAAATTTTAGTGCGCCTTTGGCGGAAAAGGCGAAGTAAAGGGGATACTAAAATGTTTAATGAAATTTGCATATATGAAGCGAAAATTGATAAACAAGATGAAATTGAAACTTTGATGAAAGAGGTTGCCGAGTTTTATCTTTCACAACCCGGAGTAATTGATGTGAAATATATCAAACGCACACACCGGCAAGAGGATTTCAACGCCGTTAAGGACGGGAAACCACCCATCCGCTTAACAAAATGGGTAGGCAAGGTCACCTATATTTTGCACTGGACGCTTGAAGATGAAGAAACTCATGCCCGTGTTTCAAAGTTAGGATTGGAGCAATTTTATAAAAGGTGGAACCGTTGCCTAACCACAATGCCCAAGATTTTATTGGGTGAAAATATTGTGTAATACGCTTTATTGGTAAAAGGCGCACTAACAACAAGCTAAACAGGGCGGCCTCCGATGTGACTATCCCGCCGCCCTGTCTGTTAGTGCTCCATGTCCTGCGTCCTGTGCGGGTGCTGTTCTCGCTGTTCCTGCCGCAAGATACTGTAAACGCTCTTGCGGATTTGCTCGGCTTCTTTTACCTCGTCTTTGAATGCAAGATACCGCTGGTTGAGCGTTTTCCGTTCGGCGGTCAGCTTGGCATACTCTGCTTTCCATGCCTTTATCGGTAGGGTAGTCTTGCCATTCATTACATCTTTGAGGTAGCTGTGCGCCGCCACGAATAGGGCTTGCTCTGTATCCGGCAACGCCTTTTTGCCCTTGTACTTCATGTAAATATCTACTTGCTCGATATGCTTTTTCAAAGTAGCCAACCGCCGCTCAATGGGTTTCAGTTTATCCCGAATATCCATCTGCTTGTCAATCATGCCGCCGAAATGTTTATCAAGTCCCGCCATATCCATGATATTGTTACGGATGAGGAAGTTCAGCATATTCGCCGCGTCTTTGAGGTTATACAGTGATTGTGAAACATCCGATTTTCCCGCCTGTGCTTTTCGCTTTAATATGTCTTGAATGTAGTGTGCAAGGGTGGTCGGTGCGGTGCTTTCCTGTTCCTCTTTTAGCCAATCTTGCAGTTTGGAGATACGCGCCCTTAACTGCCGTAACCGCTTATTTGTCACTTCGATTTCTCGGTTGAGGTTGCCGCGCTCGGTGGCAATTCCGCGCTTCTCCATCTGTGAAGCCGCCGCGCCTAAATGAATGGTGGGGATCTGGTCTATCCCTTGCCGCTCGTAGGAACGGTGGTCTATACGCTCGGCGTGTCCGTTCTGCTCCAAAAAAAGATTGCAGATTTCAGCCCACGCGCTGCGCCATTCCTCGGCTTTGGTTTGCTCGTTCCAGTCGGTAGCCGGAATTGACTTACATTTATATTGCCGCTTTTGGGGGGCATAGATTTTTTTACCTTGCGGGTCGAGAATGTACTCCTTTTTCTGCTTCGCGCCCCATGTGCCGCCCCGTTCAAATGGGCGCATTGTCAGCATGATGTGGGCGTGTGGGTTTCCGTCATTTTTGTTATGTACGCAAATATCGGCGCACATTCCAGCCGCCACAAAATGCTGATTGACATACTCGCGGACAAGGGAAATATTCTGCTCCCGTGTCAGTTCCGCTGGTAAGGCTATTTCGATTTCCCTTGCAAGTTGAGCATTTTTCGCCTTTTCAATTTTCTCCACGGCGTTCCACAAAGCAGCGCGGTCTGCGTACTCGGCGGGGGCATTGACAGGTAATAAAATCTCGGTATGTACCACGCCGCCCTTGCGGGTGTAGTCGTGTGTAATACCGTCAAATTGGTTTGTAAGGGTTTCGCCCGCCCTGTAAGCAGCGGCGGCAACGGCAGACTTGCCCTTGCCGCGACTAATGATTTTTATACTGCAATGGTAAATCGCCACGCTCCACGCTCCTTTCCGCTGGTAATTCCCGCCGTTTTCTTTTGTGCCGACAGGCACAAAACGCTGTCTGCAAGACCGCACATACCACATTCATGTGGTATATAAGTGCGCCCTTGCTCTAAGCAAGGTAGGGGCTTTAGCCGCTCTGCCTTGCGCCGTTGCCCTCGTTTGTTTCCCCGTCCTCGCGGCTGTCCTGCGCCGTTCCTGCGGTTTTTGGAATGGGTGCGGCGTTGCCCTGTGTCGCCGCTTCTGCGCCCTGTGTGGCGGCGGTGGCGGCGTTCTGCGCGGTCAATTCGTCCAATATGCGGCGGCTATGTTCCGTGGTGACAGTCTTTGTAAGAAAGGTTTTGAATTGCTCATCTGTGAGCGGTATCGTGTCGGGAAGCAGGTTTTCAAAAAGCCCCATGCGTCGGCATAGCCGCTTTGTCCTGTCCTTGCGCTCCTGCGCGTTATGCTGTTGCTGGAGTAGCCTTTGCCGCTCCTTTAACTGCCGGATTTCTTCTTCAATACTTGCGATTTTTTCAATTTTGCTCTTTGCCATGTGTCAAAATCTCCTTTCGGTTTTGGGGTGGAATGGATAGGGATATGAATGGAACGGAATAGGAAAAGCCGCCATGCTTTTTTATCAGCTTGGCGGCTCGGCGGTGGTCTGATGGAGAGATAGTCGGATTTAGAGAGCAACCGTATCAACTCCATTTTTCTGTATCTGTGCTTCATAGATTGTGCCTTGCAGGATTGCCGCCCTTTGCGCTTCTTCGGCGGCTTTCTTGGCGGCTACTTTTTGGGCGTAGCGTCTGTGGTCGCGCTCACGTTCGCGCTGTCTTTGTTCTTCCGTCATTTCATGGCGCGGCTTCTTTCGGCTTTTTCGTTTCGGTGCTTCTTCCTGCCGTTCTTCTTCGGTTAGAGGAACGTCAAACTTGCCGATAAAGTTCAGATAAATGTCAACGGTCTGTTCACGCTTTCCGTTTATTTTTACGGCTTCATGGACGATTACCTTTTCCACAAATTCATTTAAAAGAGAAGCGGAAAGTTCAGTAAACTCGGTGTGACGCTTCACAAGTTCCATAAACTTGTCAGCCCTCACGCTGTCGGTGTTGTAGGCGTCAATCGCTGTTTGCAGTTCCGCGATTTCGGTATCAAGGGTTTCCTGTTCGGTGTCGTAGCCTGTCAGCAGTTCGGAAAAGTGCTTTTCTGGTATCTTCCCGCTGGCGTAGGCTTCATACAATTTTTTGATTAAGCCGCTCACTTCATCGCGGCGGCGTTTTGCCTTGCTTATCTTTTTGCGGCTCTCCTTGACTGCCGCTTCTTGGCTGATAACGGAAGTTTCGCGTACCCTCTGGATAAACTCCGCTTCGTTCTCCCGCGCATATCCGCTCACGCGCCGAATGGCGGTCAGTATCAGCTTTTCAATTACCGGCACACGGATATAGTGGCAGGTACAGCTTCGGGAATAGTGGCGGTAGCTGGAACACACATACTCATGGTGCGGCTGGTTTGGTCTGCCTGTGTTGCCCTTTTTGTGGTACATCTTCTCGCCGCAATCGGCGCAATAGAGAATACCTGTCAATGGGTTCGGCTCACCGCCTATCCGCTCTGGTCGGCGGCGGGTTTCTCTAAGCCGCTGAACGATATTCCATGTTTCCTCGTCTACAATGGCGGGGTGTGCGTCTTTGAAGATTATCATATCTTCGGGCGCGGCGGCTTTCCGTTTGGCTTTGTAATTCTCTTTTATGGTCTTGTTCAAAACGCACCAGCCCATGTATTCCTGCTTTTTTACGAGATTGATAACGGTAGCAGTTGACCACTTGTAAGGGTCTGCGTTGTGTGCGCCCATGCTCGTACTCTCGCCAATATGTTTCCAGTGGGCGTTAGGTGTCATTATCTTTTCAGCGGTCAATTCTTCCGCTATTCTGGTTACGGTTTTGCCGCTTATGATACTCTGGAATATACGCGCCACAATGGGTGCGGCTTCTTCGTCTAAAATCCATTTTTGACGGTCTTGCGGGTCGTGTAGGTAGCCGTATGGCAATGCTCCGGTAACGTGCTTTCCGTCCTTTGTTCGTGCGTCATTGATAGCCCGTATTTTGCGGCTTGTATCCCGCGCCACCCACTCATTTATGATGTTGCGGAATGGGGTGAAATCGTCCATGCCCTTGTCGCTGTCTACGTTGTCATTGACCGCGATAAACCGAACGCCGCACTCTCTGAACTGCTCCAACAAAAGCCCCACGCGCAAATGGTCGCGCCCGATACGGCTCATGTCTTTTACGATACAAGCCGCCACGTTGCCGCGCTCCACTTCCTCAATCATTTTGAGGTAACTCGGTCTGTCCCAACGTGTGCCGCTCCAACCATCATCTGTCATGTGAACAAAGTTTGTAAAGCCGTTTCGGATTGCATAATCCTCTAAAAATAACTTTTGATGTTCAATAGACAGACTTTCATTTTCGCGCTCGTCCTCACGGCTTAATCTCTCATAAAGGATTGTCAATTTTGTATTCATTTTACCCTCTTTCCGGCAATCCGGCGCGGTTGCGGCACTCGGTTTTAACTGTGCGGACAAGGGTTCACTATGGGCGTTTATCACTGATTTGCCGCCTCGTTTTCTATCATGCGGATAATCTTATCGCCTATGGTTTCCTTGCTCGTTTTGCTGAAATGGACGTTTACCTTATAGGTGGTCTGTCCAATCCGCTCGGTTAAACGCATAGGCTCATTTTTGATGTTTTCAGCCTTGCTTACTTTCGATGTCAGCATTGGATTGACCCCCTATTCAATTTTTGATATAGTGCTGTTGTTGGCTTCTGCACGTCCATCTGTGCCGCAATCGGCGTGACCGCCTGTTTATTAAAGTTTCCCTCCGTTCCTTTATGATACAATCCGTTGGGGTTTTTCAGTAGCTTCCTGTCGCACATAATCATGTTGTTTGAAAGGGCGTTTAAGCCGTAGTACAACGCTTCGCCCCGCTGAAAAAGCTCCTGCACGGTAAAGGGCACGAAAATCGCGGTGCTGCTCGTCGTAAGCCCACGCTGTATCTTGATTAGGTTTTCGCCAAGCGGGATAGAGGACATAAGCCCCTGTTCCTGTTGGTAGTCAAGGCGGGACAGCGCACAGTTATATTTCTGCGCCACGCCCGCCGCTTGAAACACATCGTTATCCAGTTTTTGCTTTGTGTCCGCGAAGTTCAGCACGATAACGGTAAGCAAAAACATTCGCTCGTTCCGGCTCTGCAAGTCGCGCAACAGGTTTTTCGCCTCGCCGCCGTAGGTCGCAAGGTCTGACGGGATAATATCCATGTCATACCCGCTGCGTACCGCCTTTTTCTGTTCCTCGATTTTCATACGGTCTAAATCGGTGATTTTCCGTTTGATAGTCTTGATTGCCTCGCCATGCTCGATACTGCGGATATGCAGATTTACAACGATACCGTTTTCCGCTTCCATAAAGTCGGCAAGCATACGGTCGTTGAGTTCCGGCGCGATTATCTCTAAAAACGATACCGCGCCGTACTTGCCGCCCATGCGGAATTGCCGCCCCTCGCCAAAGCGGAAAGAGGACGGGGCGATAAAATCCTTGACGGACAGGCCGCTTGCAGGTAGCCAGTCCCATTCAAAATGAAAACGTTCCACGTCCGGGTGGAAAATCCCATGCAGCACTTCAAGCCGCCGTTTCCCGTCAAGGGTGTACGCCGACGCGCCCAACGTCTTAAAATGATTGAGCGCGTCCGTTTCGATACGGGCAAGCCGCGCCCGCGCCGCCTTGATATTCGCCGCTTCCACGGTAAAGGTCAAATACATACTCTTTTCCCGCCCGTTGTTGCCCTGTTCAAGCTGCCTTTGCAGCATGGCGGTATATTCAGCCCTGATACCGTCAAAATCGTCGCCCTGCGGCGCAATTTCAATGTTTTGCCGTATGACCTCCTTGTTTGTGTAGCGGCTAATCATGGAAAGCTGAACGCTGATAGAGGCGTCGAAATAGTTATACATATCGCATAAGGCTTCAAAGGTCGCGGTCTGGTCGTCGGCCTGCGCCAACTGATAGTTTATATCTTCAAATACAATGCTCTTGGAATACCGATTGCCCGCAAGCCTGCAAATGCCGTCCTTAAACATCTTTTCAAAGGGTATGCTATCCTGTGCGCTATGGGGCTTCCCGTCGCCCTTGGCCTGCCGGATAACCGCCTCAATCTGCTTTCGCTCCTTGCGGGACAGCTTATGCTTTGCGGGTTTTGTTACTGCGTTTGACAATCGCCTGCACCTCCTTGTCTAATTTATTCTGCCGGATAAGCGCGTCATAGAAATTGTTAGTCTGATAGGGTCGCTCCTTGGGACGGATAAACTTGACCTCCACCATCTGCCGAATAATGACCTCAAGCGGCTGCCCGTGCTTTTCGTACATGGCGAAAAGGAACATGGGAAGCATGGCAATCACCATGCAAAGCGCCGCCGTAGTCGTTCCGGCAACGTCTTTGAGCAAAAAGAAAAGCGGCAATCCTATTGCCGCCGCCGCGCTGAAACAGATTAACTGCCGTTTCGTAAGGCCAAATATGACCTTGCTTTTTACTTTCGTTAAGTCCTTTGGTACGGTTACATACGCCATTGTTTCGCCTCCTTAATGCGCGCTGAATATGCTCTTTGCAAGGCTGCCCGTCTTAAATAGGGTGAAGCACAAGAGGACGGTATAGCCCATGCAAGTCCAAATCGCCGTTGATATGTCGCCCGTTACGGCGATTGTTTCCACAAGCACCGCATATATCCCGACGCATACCATAATCAGAAATGCCTGAAAACCAAGCGCCAACAGGGATTTCAAATAGTTCTGCCCGACGCTGCCCCATTCGTGATTTACCATCGTCGCAATAGGGATAGGCGCGACGGAGGAAACGAGATATATTTCAATCATTCTTCCGAACACCACAAGCATAATGCAGATAGACAGGGCTTTCATCGTCAAGCTCACGAACAGCGATTGAAACCATAGCCCGAACAACGCGCCAAGCTCCATTTCCGCAAGCCGCGTTTCCAAATCCGTAACAACGCTTGCAATATCAATCGACGTATCGGATATAATCACGCCCGCGCTCTGATTTACGACGCTTTGGGTCACGTCGAACACGCCCATTACGATGTTCCATGTGTTCGTTACCAGAAGCACCGCGATAAACGTCTTGAAAATCCACTTGAAAAATATCCAAGTGTCTAAGTCGTGTAGGTTGTTCTTGTCGATAACAAGCTGTATCAGCTCATAGCACATCACAAAGGTAATTATTATCCCCGCAATCGGTACGATGATGTTCTCTGATAAGCTGCGTATCATGTTGAATATCCCGGCGTTCCATGCCGCCGGGGTAGTGCCGAGTTCGCCCGCGATTTCGGCAACCTCCGTGTTTACGCTGTCAAACAGGCCGGACAGGTTATCTATAATGCCGCCCGTCAGTATTTCCCTAAACCATTCTTCAATCTGTTCCCATATCAAGCGGTATTACCTCCTTTCCCGCGCCTGCCCGCACACACGGACAGGCGCGGTGAATGGGATTAACGGCTGCCGATTAACCGAACAGACCCGAAAGCAGCGGCACAAGGATAAGGCCGATAAGGGCAACCCCGCCCCCGGCCATCAACTGTTTTATACCCAATTAGGTGTAAAACTCTGCTCGATGGCGGGCGGCGGCGTAC